>JGI26272J51733_1000571_pt1 | contig 18650 bp, 15 predicted proteins | sample SaaInlV_120m_DNA_FD_51733 | JGI IMG/M metagenome (IMG submission 51733) | reverse complement strand
CAATCTCATCTACCTGATTGTAGTCGATAGCCTTAACAGGTGCTATCGGACATGAGTCCAGGCACTTTCTGCAGACCTTGGAGTCATTTGGTTTAATATTTTTCTTGCGTGCATCTTTAAATAAAATGCAGTTTTCCCTGTCGATCACGGGTTTGCTGGGGATTGCCTGTGGAAAAGGAACGTATATCGCAGTCCTGTTTCCAAGACCCATGTCAAATTCACTCTTTATTTTTTTGCACGGGCATACTTGCCAGCAGGAGCTACATCCTGTGCACAGATCCAGATCAACCGATCTCGCTTTCATACGTATTTTGATATCAAAGTTACCAATGTAGCCATCGACCGATTCTATTTCAGACCATGTGTACAGCTTTATATTTTCGTGCTGTGCAAGCTCTACCATCTTCGGTGTCATGATACACTGTGAACAGTCGAGGGTAGGGAACGTTTCAGACAGTTGAGCCATGTGACCGCCGATTGACGGCTCCCGCTCAACCATAATAACTTCTTGTCCGGCATCAGCAATATCCAAAGCTGCCTGTATTCCGGCAATACCACCACCGATGACGAGGGCTTTTCTTGTTACCGGAACTTTAATTGGATTCAGGGATTTATCTTTCCTGGTCTTCTCGGTCATCATTCTTACGAGATCGACAGACTTTTCAGTTCCTGTAGGTTTATCCGGATGGACCCACGAACACTGTTCCCTGAGATTTGAGATTTCTACGTGATACGGGTTCATGCCTGCTTTTTTCGAGGCATTACGGAATGTATGTTCGTGCATCTTAGGAGAACAGGCAGCGACGACGACGCCGTCCAGGCCCTCTTCCTTGATTTTATCTCTNAAGAGTTTCTGGCCAGGNTCAGAACACATATACTTGTAGGTGGTTGTATACGAAACACCCGGGTTGTTCTTTTTNGCCTCTTCGGCAACTTTTTCAACGTCAACTGTAGCAGAGATATTCGTACCACAATGACAGACAAAAACACCGATTTTTTTACTCACTTATGCATGCTCCTTTTATTTTTCTATATCTGAAAATGTGTCAATGACAGAATCTGTATCAATAAAGTGTTTATCCATCCCGAGGTCTTTTGGTTTCAGACCAAGAGCAAGGCCGATAAGCTCTGAGATATACACTATAGGAAGATTGAATTTGCGTCCGTATTCTTTTTCTATGGCTTGCTGCCTCATATCAAGGTTTGCATGACACATCGGACAGGCAACAGCTATGGCGTTTGCACCTGCGTCAATGGCACCTTCCAGGATATCATGAGTCAGCTTAATTACTATGTCTGGTTTGCTGAGCGTAAAACCACCGCCACAGCAGTTTGTTTTAAATTCCCAATCCACAGCCTCGGCTCCTATCGCTTTAACAATATCGTCCATAGTCTTTGGGTTTTCAGGGTCGTCAAATTTAAGTATCTTGGGAGGTCTTACCAGAAGACATCCGTAATAACTGGCAATCTTCAGGCCTTCAGGCTTCTTCTTCTGTTTCTCCGCAATCTCATCCATGCTGTAGTTCTTGACAATTTCAAGGTAGTTTGAAACCTTAACATTGCGGCTGATCGGCATCTCTATAGCGTCTTCAACTTCTTCTCTCAGCTTTTCATCATTTTCAACATCGTCCTGAGAAACAATCAATCTTTGGGAACACATAGGACATGGTGCAAGAACTTCGTCATAACCGTCCTTTTCTGCCAGGCTGATATTTCTAACCGACAGGGCAGTAGACAGTTTATGATTAGTCGCATGGGCAGAAGAAGCACCACAGCAGTTCCAATCATCGATCTCTACCAGCTCAGGGCCGATAACACGTGAAACACCCAAAACAGAAGTACCGTACTCCTCAGAGGTTGAACACTTTGTAATTGCACAGCCCGGATAATAACCTATCTTTGTTTTTTTAGTTTCTTCTGACATTATCTAATACTANCCAAGTTTCTTAAAAATTCTTTTAATGCTGTCCTTACCCTTAATGTCGTGTGGCGCCAATGATAACTTCCCCTTCATCATTAATTGCGATCCATCTGCCACATCTTGTATAACGGACTTTAAAGCAGCCTTAGGCCTCTTTCTTTTGAACTCCATTAGCATTCCGCATTCAGAAATTCGACCGTGTTTCTTGATAGAGTTAAGAAATGCCTTGTGGAAGGTGGTAATATCCTTTTCCATTGGGTTGGCTACGCCTTCTTCAAGCGCCATTTCTCTTAAAACGTCCATTAACTCCGCTATCTTTACCTCTTTAGGACACCTTGTTGTACACGTTACGCAGGAAGCGCAAAGCCATATAGTCCTGGAAGTCAAGGCTTCTTTCCTAAGGCCGAGCTGCACAAACCTGATTATCTGATTTGGCATGTAGTCCATCTCATACGCTACAGGACAACCTGCCGTACACTTACCACATTGATAACATTTCTTGACATCTATTCCGCTTCTATCTTTAACTTCCTTTGCGAAATCAGATTTCCGCTCTTCTGTTGTAATCTTAATCTTCATTTATGTTTAAAACAAATTTANGCAAAAAAAAGATCCTTTCTTGTTCAGGATCTGAAGTATTATGAAAATGAAAAAGAGCGATTATACTATAAAGAGTAAATGAAAGTCAAAAAATTTAATATTTTTTGGATTTCATGGAACTGAATGAAGTTGTTTCTGATCAGAGGGGAACATATAAACTACTTAAATACATTAACTTGAAATTTTGTTTTTTTCGATTATATTATAGTGCTGTAATGAGTATGCATAGAAAATACAATATTGGTTAATCATGATCCCAAAGGAAATACTAAAAAAGGTAAAGCAGATACAGATACGATCAAGTCGTCTTGTAAACGACGTATTGGCCGGTGAATACGTCAGTGTATTTAAAGGCCGTGGTATGGAATTTGACGAGGTGAGGGAATATCAGGCAGGAGATGATATCCGTACAATTGACTGGAATGTTACGGCACGTTTGGGTCATCCATACATAAAAAGATATACGGAAGAGAGAGAGCTGACCATTATGTTTCTGGTTGATCTCAGTTTTTCCGGAGAGTTTGGGAGTATGAAACAGTTTAAGAATGAGATCGCGACTGAGATTTGTGCTGTGCTTGCCTTCTCTGCTGTAAGGAATAATGACAAGGTTGGACTTATTCTCTTTACCGACAAGATTGAAAAGTTTGTTCCTCCAAAGAAGGGAAAAACACATGTACTCCGTGTAATCAGAGAGGTGCTTTATTTTAAACCTGAAAATAAGGGTACAGACATATCAATAGCCCTTGAGTATCTCCTAAAAGTAACGAAACGCAAGACCGTCTGCTTTCTGCTTTCGGATTTTATAACTGAGGGCTTCGAACGTGCTTTACGCATCGCAAACAAGCGTCACGATATGGTTGCAGTCTCCATAACAGATCCAAGAGAACTGGAGATACCAAATGTCGGGTTTGTTGAGCTGGAGGATGCGGAGACCGGTGAGATAACGCTTATTGATACTGCAGACAGGAAAATGATGGAACGGTTTAACAGGTTTAACGTGAAGAATATGGAGGAGCGGGCAAAATTATTTAGAGGTATGGGTGTTGATCTGGTTGATGTGAGGACGGACAGCTCGTACGTAGAACCAATTATGAAGTTTTTCAGGGCAAGGGAAAAGAGGCTCCAGTTCTGACCCAGACGTTTTATACAAATACTTTGGCTGCATAATTTTATGGATTCTTTTGGGAACATTAAATTTGCTTTCCGGGTATAACTGGATAATGATGTACCGATTGTGCTTTAGCAGATCCTGGTAAAAATTACGATTTAGAGACTAAGGTATTAAACCCGCCAATTAGTTCCGACTGAGTATGGCAAGTATTTCTGCCGATCAGTCCGGTGTCGACTATCTGCGAAGGATGGCTTACCAACTGCTTAATAATTTTTTTGGGTTCTTATATAATCCATTTGTTTAACATGAATAATATCATTAGATACGCAATAATTATTTTTATAGTCTTCGTGTACGCGGCAGATCTGTGCCTTGCGCAAGATTCATTAAAAGAAGACAATTCTAAGAAGTCGGTTAGCGTGAGTGCTGGTGTTGACAAGGCCAGAGCTACAATTGGTGATAAAATAAATTATAAGATAACGGTGGATTTTCCCGAGGATATAGAAGTCTTTTTCCCTGAGACTAAAGATAAGGTCGGGGGGCTTGCAGTAAAGGATTTTGCTGTTTCGGATATTGAGAGGGCGGATGGCAGGATTACAAGAGAGCTCAGCTATGTTCTGGAAACATACAAAGCCAGTTCATATATAATCCCCGCATTTGATATTAGATATAAAGAGAAGCTTAAGCCTGAGGCGGAAGTGGAGGTGGCAAAGACACCGGAGATTTTTGTTGAGGTTGTAACCGTGTTGGATGCAGATGCCAGTGATGTAAGAGGCATCAAGCCTCCAGTGTCTCTGGACAAAAGATATTTTAAACTGTACATAATTATTGCAATAGTTATTGGAGTTTTAATACTGGTAGCGGTTGTCCTGCATTATATATATCACAGAAAACAGAGAGAAACAGAGTCTGTGCCGGAACCCCTTTCGGCGCATCAGATTGCCTATAATGATCTTGAAAGTTTAAGAGCCATGGATCTCGTATCGAAGGGCCAAATAAAGGAATACTATTATCGTCTGTCAAATATTGTCAGGCATTACATTGAGAACAGATTTAAACTGATGGCTCCTGACAGGACAACAGAAGAGTTTCTGGTAGAGATGACGGTTACAGGGAAATTAACTGGAGTGCATAAAGAACTCGTTGGAAATTTCCTCGAACATTGCGATATGGTAAAATTTGCCGCATATGGTCCGGACAGTCGGGAAATAGAGAATTCATTTAACTCGGCAAAGAAGCTGGTTGATGAAACCAGAGAGATTCTTCTGGAAGAGGTTGATAATACAGGCGTTAATTAAGTAAGAAGCATGATGTCATACAAGAATCACGCAAAATCAGAAAACATTATATATTAAAGAATGATAATTTTAAAAGATCCATTAATTCTGTGCTTAATCATTATCCTGGTCCCGCTTATACTTGCTAATTACATCTTCAGAAAAGATAGCGGGATTTTGAGGTTTTCCTCTCTAGGTTACTTTAAAAGGATAGAGCAGGGAAGTTCCGTTAAATATAGACACATTCTGATAGCATTGAGGGTGTTGGTAATTATTCTGCTGGTGTTCGCCCTTGCGAGGCCACAGTCAGGGAAGGCACATTCAAAGGTTACTACAGAGGGTATCGACATAGTTCTGGCGCTGGATGTTTCAGGCAGTATGCTTGCAGAAGATTTCCAATTGAAAAACAAAAGGAGGAACCGTCTTTACGTTGCCAAAGAGGTGGTAAAAGACTTTATAGAGTGGCGTGAAAACGATCGAATAGGAATGGTGGTTTTTGCCGGACAGGCTTATACTCAGTGTCCCCTGACACTTGATTATGATGTATTGCTGCAGTTTCTCGAAAAAGTNGAGATCGGAATGGTTGAGGATGGTACTGCAATCGGTTCTGCCATAGGCGTATGCGTAAACAGGCTTAAATCGTCCAAGGCTAAAAGTAAAGTGGTGATTCTTNTGACTGACGGCCGTAACAATGCCGGCGGGATTGATCCGTTAACCGCTGCCGAACTGTCAAAAACATTTGGTATGAAGATATATACAGTAGGGGCAGGTACAAAGGGACTTGCACCTTATCCTGTCAAAAACCTTTTCGGTTTGAAGACGTACAGGTCTATACAGATTGATATTGATGAAGAGGGTTTGACAGAAATTGCAAAGATTACCGGTGGTAAGTACTTCAGGGCAACTGATACCGCCTCTCTGAAAGAAGTTTATCGACAGATTGACAGCCTGGAGAAGACCAAAATGGAGGAAGCCAAATACACTGAGTATAGTGAACTTTTTATTTACCTGTTAATTCCCGCATTAGGGATACTTCTCTTTGAAGTTGTACTTGCAAATACAAGATTCAGGAGAATTCCGTAATATGAAATACGAAAATATTAATTATCTCTATCTGCTGCCAATTGTTTTTATTATGGCGTTGGCTTATTTTGTGTTTTATAGAAACAGGCAGAATGCAATAAAGAAATTTGTCCAGGCAGAATTGATGGACAGTATCGTAGCGTCTGTAAGCAAAAGGAAGCAGAAGATAAAAGCTGTCTTTATTATTACAGCGCTACTCTTCATTATATTTTCTCTGGTGCAGCCAAAGTGGGGATACCATTGGGAAGATGTGGAGAGAAAAGGTGTTGATATCGTTGTTGCCGTAGACACATCTCGCAGNATGCTGGCAGATGACATTAANCCAAACAGATTGCAGGCNGCCAAAAGAGAGATAAGTGATCTTATAAATGTTATTGACGGTGACAGGGTTGGTTTAGTTGCGTTCGCCGGGACTGCCTTTCTTCAGTGTCCGTTGACTCTTGATTACGGCGCGTTCAATCTCTTTCTGGATGATATTAATACAAGTCTGATTCCTGTTGGCGGTACATCATTCGGTGAGGCGATAAAGAAGAGTATGTCGGCGTTTAGTGGCAAACTGAAAAAGCACAAGACAATCGTACTTATTACTGATGGCGAAGACCATCAGGGAAATGCTATGGAAATGGCAAAAGCGGCTAAGGAGCAGGGTATAGTTGTTTATACTGTCGGAGTTGGTAAGAAAGAGGGTGCTTATATTAAGCTGAAAGATGGTAAAGGTAATGAGACGTTACTAAAAGATAAGGAAGGGAAGGTTGTCAAATCACGTCTTGACGAAATTCTTTTAAATAAGATAGCCCTTGAGACGGGTGGAGCGTATACTCCCGCATACGGAACACAATGGGGTTTGGCTAATATTTATACAAATATAATTGCCAATATGGAAGAGAAGCAGTTAGGCGGAAGAAAGATAAGACTATACGAGAATCGATTTCAGATTCCACTGTTTATAGCCATCATTCTCATTACGTTGGAATCACTGATCGGAGAACGGACCAGAAAGCGTAAGACTTCGCTTGATAGAGGGAGTTGAAGGATTGACGATTGAAAGGATTAAAGAGCAGTAGAGAGTAGACAGGAAAAAATATGAAACAAATCTTTATAGCATTACTATCTTTTACGGTATTTATCGGTTGGATAGACCCTGCTTCAGATAAGAACGAAGAAGGGATTCAGCTTTATAATGAAAAGTCGTATGATGAGGCGATAAGTAAGTTTGCGGATGCGCAGTTGCATCTACCGAAATCAGATGCATTGGAGTTTAATATCGGAAATACTCAGTTTCAAGGGGGCAAGCTTCCTGAGGCAGAAAAAGCGTATAAAAATGCCTTACGTTCAAAAGATGGTACCTTAAAGGCAAAAGCTAATTATAATATGGGTAATACTCTTTACAAACAGGGTAAACTCAACGAGGCACTGGATTTTTATAAGAAGGCTATCGAGTTAGCGGAAAACAAAACGGCCAAGAAGGATGATGAAATAAAAGGGATTAAAGAGGACGCGAAGTACAATTATGAGTTTGTGCAGAAAAAAATGGAAGAGATGAAGCAGGAGCAACAGGAGAGGCAGGACCAGGAAGAGCAGGAAAAACAGGACAAGGAAGAAGAGAACGAACAGGAAGAGCAAAAGCAGGGGGATCAGCCTCCAGAAGAGAAAGATCCTGAAGATCAGGAACAGAAACAGGACCAGAAGCAGCAGCAAAAACAGGACGAGGAAAAGGAAGATAAAGGCAATCAGAGCGGGCAGCAAAAGGAGCAACCGCCTGAAGAGGGAAAGAAAGAGTCTCCTCCTCAACCTCATGAGAAGAAGGAGATGACGAAGGAAGAAGCAGAAAGGATCCTTGACGCGTTGAGTCAATCAGAGGAGTCCGCCCGGGAGATGCAGGAGAAAGAAAATGAATCTGCACAATTTCAGACAGAGAAGAACTGGTAGAATATGATGAGAAAAGTTTTTTCAATTATAATTTTTGTGTTCATCCTTAATGTGATTTCCACCGCTTACGCAAAAGAGGTAAAGGTTGTTATTAGCGTGGATAAGAACAAGGTTGAAATAGGCAGCCATATCCGTCTTACNGTTGGTGTAGAGGGGGCATTTGATACGGATATACCAAAGNTATCCATGCCTGAAAGCTTTTCCTTGATGTTTGGGCCGAGTGTGTCGACACAAACAACGATAATAAATAACGTTGTCAAGGTTTTCAGAGGTTTTATGTATGGGTTCAGTCCAAGAGAAAAGGGTCGGTTTGANATAGGNCCGGTGACTTTGGATTATAAGGGCAGAACATATACATCAAATTCAATCAGTATTGAAGTAGTAGCAAGAACTCCATTTGAAAGCATTATAGATGAGAAGAGTGATACAAGCGGGCAGAGAGTAGATATAAATAAAATGGTGTTTGTTGAGCTTAAAACCGACAAGCAAGAAGCATATATTTATGAAGAGATAATACAGTCATTTAAGCTGTACTTCCAGAAGGGGTTGCCAATAGATGACCTCGATTATGTTGCTGCTTCAACGAAAAATTTCCTTGCGGAGAAGCTTGGTGAGGAGAGGCGTTATGAAGAGGTACGAGATGGAATACTTTATAATGTAATAGAGCTTCGTACGGCACTTTTNCCCCTGGTTTCCGGTATAATAAANATACCTTCCGCGAGTTTTAAATGTAATATTATTATCAGGCAACAACGGAATAGAGGTTCTCTGTTTGATGAATTTATGGGTGGAGGTGGACGGAGATATCCTGTGGAAAGAAGTACGGAACCNGTAAAGATGACAATAAAACCCCTGCCGGTTGTTGGTAAACCTGAGGGGTTTACCGGTGCGGTAGGGAAGTATACCATGGACGTTCTTGCAAAACCCACGAAATTAAAGGTTGGTGATCCGATAACATTAACGATAAATATTCGAGGAGAGGGGAATATTCAGACAATAGGCGAACCGTTACTCGCTCCTGAAGGTATGAAAGACTTTAAGGCCTACAATTTTGAGGCTAAGGTGACAATAACAGGCAGAGGACGTGGCATAAAGGGAGAAAAACTTTTCAATAAGGTTATAGAGCCACAGAGTGAAGATAGTGGCGTTATACCCGGGATATCATTCAGTTACTTTGACCCGGAACTGGAAAAATATAAGACGATTACTCACGCGCCGATTCCTATTGAGGTAGAACATTCAGAAATAGAAATTCCAATACATTTGTCTGTTGAGGGTGCGGGAATGACGAAGGGGCAGGTCAAAATATTGACGAAAGATATACTGCCCATCATGTCAGACTTGTACTCGTTTGAGAATCAGCGTTCAGCTATATACAAGAGCCCTTTTATTCTGGCTATTGTTTTTATTATACCAATACTTATTGTAGTAGCATGTATTTATGTGCAGAGGCAAAGGGAACTGCTGCACTCCGACGTGGGTTACGCGAGGAAAAAGCGTGCGATGGCCCATGCACAGCAGCACCTTTCAAATGCGAGGGAGTTGTTGCAACTTGATAATCCGTCTGAGTTTTATGCCGCACTGGCCAAGACTATCCTTAAACATATTGCAGACAAATTGAATGTGACACCGGCGGCCGTCACGTCAGATAATATTTACGATATACTGGAGAAACGTGGTGTATCGGATGATGTAATAAAGGAGCTGAGGCAGTGCCTTGAGTCCTGTGACTATGGCAGGTTCTCTTCCGGGCATTTGTCTAAAGAGCAGATGGAATCAACACTGGATACCACGGAACAGGTTATAATGCATCTGGAAAAACAATTATGAGACAAAATAACATACTGATAATTTTTATTTTGAGTTTTGTATTTCTCTTTCAGGGGGGGTATTTAGCTGACGTTTTTGCGCGTGACAATGATGCTGATACTTTTTTTAGAGCAAACAAGGAGTATAGTGCCGGGCAGAAGGCAATGGCAGGAAGGGAAAAGAAAGATGCTGTTGTGAAATTTGAGCAAGCCGTCGGACTATACGAACAACTGCTTGAATCCGGTTTTATAAACGGGCAGATATACTACAATCTGGGTAATGCCTATTACCGGCTGGGCATGCCGGGGAAAGCAATTATATATTACCGCAGGGCAGAGGAGATGCGTCCGAGAGATGCTGATATTAAGGCAAACATAAACTTATTAAAGCGTGATTTTGTTGATAGAGAGACTATTGGTCAGAAGCCGGAGATTCTCAAGGTTGCGTGCTTTTGGTATTTCTATCTTAACCTGAACGAGATTACGGTCATTACAATATATATCTATCTTGCACTTATTGCATCCATACTATCTATCATCTTTTTAAGGCTGCAATGGCTCAAAAAGATTGTTATTATTTTTGCATCCTGTTTTCTTGTGCTGGTCATTTCTCTGGGCATAAAGGCATATAATCACTCCGTAGAAATGGGGGTGGTGATTGCGGACGAGAGCAGTATAAGATACGGTCCGGGTGAAGAGTATGAACCCAGGTTTAAGATACATGAAGGTGCTGAGGTAAGAATAGAAGAGGAAAGAGATAAGTGGTACAAGGTTTATGTCTTCGTGGATGTGGAAGACTCTCATGACGATGAAGGCAAGAAAGAGGCCGAGTCCAAAACAGGCTGGATACCAGAATCTGAAATAGGAAAGATATAACACTCTCTACCTTTCCTTCGTGTTTTTTGCGCCTTCCCGTCCGGCGGGTGCGTAAACAATCTTTTGTATTGCAAAACAATCCCACTCTTCTATAATGTCCTGCATTGGGTAGTGGCTATAACTTGCTCCAAAGCAGTTTTTTTATTGCCGGAGACCTGTTTTTATTATCTGAAGATTTGTCTGTATGGCCCTGAAAGCTTAACAAAATGATATCTTCAAGGATTAAAAATACTATTACTGGTGTCCTGTATCTCTATTCCGGCCGGAGTTGGAGATTGAATCCCTTTATAATCTTCGCCTTGATATTACTATCTGTCGGCTTCAATGGTATTGCATGGGGCGGTGGCTATGGAGGCGATCATGGTGGTTCAAGTGATCATCACTCTTCTTCAGGGGTTCTGTGGTAGTAGTTATGGTCAGTGCAGTCCTTATCCTGATGATTCTGGCAGCGGGTGTCCTGGCAGCGGCTAAACGTATTAAGGTGCCATTTGCAGTCGCATTGGTCTTCGCCGGATTTACTGTGGCTCAGCTTGCTCCCTACGGGCCAGATATGCTGCAGCCATTTGTTGATTACAAATTCACACCAGAAGTTTTTTTATATGTTTTTCTTCCCACTCTTATCTTTGAGACAGCCTTTAATATGGATACACGCGAACTGCGTGATAACATATTGCCGATTACCACACTGGCCATTCCGGGGCTGTTGATTTCCACTGCCATTATCGGTTTGCTCATATCCAAATTTACACATATCGAACTACCCGCTGCCCTGCTCCTCGGGGCAATCCTCAGTATTATTGATCATGTTGCAGTTGGTGCTCTCTTGAAGCAGGTGGGTGCACCAAAGAGATTGATGATACTTATGGAGGGAGAGAGTCTGTTGAGTGAGGTTACTCTTATTGTCGCTGCTCACGTCCTGTTTGGGCTGGCCTTTGTGGGACATATCTCATCAGGAGATGTATTGTCCGGGGTAGTTAAGTTTTTTATTGTCTTTGCCGGTGGAATTTCAGTAGGAGTATTGGCCGCACTGGTTACCGGGTTTATATTGAGCAAAGTGGATGACAACCCATTAATAGAGCTTTCCCTGATAATTATACTCGCTTACATGTCCTTCTTTATTTTAGAACATTTTTTTCATGTCAGTGGGGTTCTGGCAACGGCATCAGCCGGGATAATCATGGGAGGGTGGGGGCGTTCCAAAATATCACCTTCAGTACACAAACTGCTTGCAGAGGTGTGGGAGTACCTGGCCTATCTTGCTAATGCTTTTATTTTTCTGCTGCTTGGTTTGCAGATCAACCTTCCTTCGCTGGCAAAATCTCTGCATATTCTGGTGTGGGTGATACCTGCCATGCTATTGGCCAGGGCGGTTATAGTTTACGGTCTTATACCAATAGTTGGCTGTCTTCCTAATACCTTTCGAATAGATCTGCGCTACCAGACCGTCATGTACTGGGGCAGTATGCGCGGGGGTATAGCGATTGCCATGNTTTTGAGTCTTGGTGTTTTTAAATATACTGATACCTTTGTAGCTGTAATAACCGGTGCGGTACTCTTTACTCTCCTTGTGCAGGGTCTCAGTATAAAGAAGCTCGTAGCAGTACTGGGATTGGATAAACCCTCGCTTGCAGATAGACTGGCCCGCCTGGAAAGTGTTTTCTCGGCAAAGAAACACGCTCTGGGTCGTATTCCTGAACTACAGACCGGTGGACTTTTTTCCTCCAGTATTGCCGGTAATCTACACGCCAAGTGTAAAGCCAGTATGGATGAAACCCATCTGGAACTGGAAGAGCTCAGGCGGGGGAAACTGGANAAAGGNAGAGAGGTTCAGTTGGTNTTCTTCAGAAGTTTTGCCGAGGAAAAGGCCATGTACTACGAAATGTTCAGTAAAGAACATCTGACTGAGAGTGCATACCGAGATCTTTCATACTCAGTTGATATTCAGATGGACTCCTTGAGGTATCAGGGTAGTCTGCCTGAAATGTCCCTTCACTCGAAGGGAGAGAAACGAAAGGAAAGGTTTATGAGTGTTTTGCTGACACGTATTCTGCCCCTGAGGGTTCTCTATGAAAGACTATATTCTACACGTACAGCCATTGAATATGAGCAGGTCTGGGGCAGATATCAAGCCACTTCGCGTGTGCTTAATAGTCTGGAGGAGATGAGGAAAAATACGCCTGGCCGTGCTGAGGTGGTAAGTGAAGTACACAAAGCTTACAGCGATTGGAATAAATCTGCAAGGGGGAGAATTGATGCTGTCGCAGAGCAGTTCCCGGAATTTGTCAGTTCCATGCAGCAGCGTCTCTCGGAACGTATGTTAATCCATGCTGAACGTGAAGCAATTGAGGAAAAGGAACGGAACGGAACGCTTTCACATGGTGTTGCCGAAATCATTCTGGAAAAGCTCGCGGATGAAATTCATCGGTTAAGGGGAAGAGTGACCGGTAAGTTGAAGGTGGATCCATCCGAACTGCTCAACAAGGTTCATTTCTTTCGGAATGTACAGAAGGGTGATTTTGCAAAGATAGTGGAACGTCTGCGTTCACGTACAGTTCCGGCTGGCAATGACATAATACGCCAGGGAGAGGCAGGGAATTCCATGTACTTTATAGTGAGGGGTGTAGTCCGTATATCACTAGAGGATGCTGGTGAGGAGAGGGACCTGGCTACTATGATGGCAGGTGACTTCTTTGGTGAAATCGCGCTTCTGGAACACTGCACCAGAACGGCAACCTGTCGTGCCGTTACGCCATGCGCGCTTTATGAACTTACAAGGAAGGATTTTGAGATAATTATTGCAACTTACCCAAGCATATATGATGCTGTTCACAAAACCAGTCATGAGCGTGCTTCCAAACTGGATAAGGATAACGGTAAATCATGAGATTCAGTGTTTGTAGTTGAATATGCTTGAATAAGCAAGTGTACTGATAAAAATATAAGGAAGATAGTGTGACCGATGCAGGGAGGCTGAAACTTATTTGTCTCTGATTATTTATATCAAACTACACTGAAAAGAAGTTTATGGCGGGGATTATCTCCAAGTTACTCGATTATAGAGTAGGGTTTTATTTGTGAGCAAGAGCCCCGCACATTATTTTTAAAAACAGTACTAAGACACTATATATCGTAGTACGTTATTAGATTATGACCATATATAGTATAAACAGACTGTAAAAGTCAAGCATAAATTCCACTTTTTTTTCTTCGCTTTTAACCTCAATGTTTATCAGTATTTATCGGTATCCAAATTAGTTATTCATAAATAGTAATACCCAAATCTTCAATCTTTTTGTTTACCAGATGTGCTTTCTGGCGGCCTCTGATTTCCGTATTTTTACCTGTACGCATTTACAGTTTTTTCGACGAGTTTTTGACGTGTGTGGTTAAATCCTTCTGTTTTTCCCCCCTTATGATTTATGAGCCTCTGCATGACCAATCTTTTATATTGCAAAACAACCACACTCATTTATAATATTCAAGTCAGTAGAGCTGTTACAAATCTTTTTTGCCGCATTCTAGTTATCTCCACAAAGCAGTAATAAATTTTGTAAAGGAGTGTGTGTTTTGTCTTCAAAAATAGTAACTCATGGTGGCGGGCCTCATATGGACGATCTGATTTCAGCCTGCATTGTGTTGGCTATGAACAACGATATAAAATGTATTGAGCGCCGGCCTGTAGAACCTGAAGAGATTTCAGATCCTGCAGTATGGGTGTTGGATCAGGGGGGTGTTCATGATCCTGGAAACAGGAATTTTGATCATCACCAGTTTCCTGCAGGTACAAAGAAATGTACATTAAGCCTCCTTGCCGACCATTTTGATCTCAAGAGTGATCTGGACGAAATGGTCTGGTTTAGAGCGCTTGTGCTTGATGATAGTCTTGGTGCGATTAAAACAGCTGGAGAGTTTGACTGCAGTGCTACTCTGCTCAAAGGTTTGATGAGGGGGCCGGTAAATGAATTCCTCTTAGCCAGATTTGAGCAGGCAAAGAAGCTCGACTCGAATGATGAACTGGTGAAGCTTCTATCTGCAATAGGCACTCACATCGTCACAGATATCAGAAGCAAGAAAGAGCGTCTTAAACTCATTCGGAAAAAAGCAGAATTTGCTGAGGTTAACGGTCTGAAAGTTCTTTTCTTCATGGAGGATGTACCTGATCCTAAATTGAGTATTTCCGCATATTTAAAAAAAACAGGTAAAAATGCAGCTGTTCTGGTAGTTAAAAATACTCGTGAAAGTGGATGGTCGCTCAGCAGGATTAGCGATCACCCACGGGTTGACTTCAGACGTATTAAAGGTATGAATGATGTGCTCTTCGTACATGCAAATGGTTTTGTTGCAAAAACCAGACGAATTGAGAAACCGGCAATCATTAGCCTTTTAGAGACTGCGATTGTATAATTTTCTTTCTTGAAATCTTGTCGTCAGATATGGATCTTTTTTTTAAAAGTTTACAGACCGCAAAATTGGATAATGTATTTAATCCATGGTTTTGCCATGATGTGGAAAATGATATCGATTCAGATTCTCCGGCTATAAGGCTGTCTCAGCTTAAACAATACATGTTGGAAAGAAAAAACGCGAAGTATCTTCTGGTAGGGGAGGCCTTGGGGTATCAGGGTGGGCACTTCACCGGAATTGCGATGACGTCTGAACGCATCCTGCTCGGGAAAATGAGGCACAAATCGATTACTCCCGGTCACGTGTTCTCAGGGATTGAGCCACGGCGTACAAGCATGCCTTCTGTCAAAAAAGATGGTTTTACAGAACCCACCGCAACGATTGTATGGGAGCGATTAATAACGTCTGGATTCGATATGAGAGACTTTATTTTATGGAATGCGTTACCGTGGCATCCGTACAAACCGGAGAAAGGGATTCTGTCCAATAGAACTCCTTCTCAGAATGAGTTTGAAAAAGGCAAGCCTGTAATGTTAGCATTACTTCAATCAGTAAATGTTTCAAAGGTAATTGCTGTTGGTGAAAAGTCGAGAATTCAGTTGGGGGAGATGGGTATTGATGCTTCAATGGTAAGGCACCCGGCTAATGGCGGTGCACCCAAATTTCGAGAGCAAATTATACAAGTGATTAAGAATAAGGGATAGGATCAGGGTTCTGATAATATAAAAAATGTAACAGTTTATTAAACTTTGGCAGGAGAAATACTATGGGTAATGATATACCAGAGGATGTCTTGGGTCCGGCTAACCTCAAAAAAGCGTATAAGACCTTCAGAAAGCGCCTCAGACTGACGCGGCTTGACGCTGAGTCAACATTGGGCAGCAGTGCTCTGAGTGGCGGCCGAAAGTCTGGTATTGTGGCCATTAGACCCCCTAATAATTTTCCTCAGGAGGTGTGGGACAAGCTCGTGGAAACGGGTAAGCTCCGTACTGAAGGAATGGGCCTCTACGAGTTGACCGAGGATCTTGATCCTCCAAAGAAGAAAGGGTCAAACGAGATCTATGACAAATGAGTGTCGAGGTGTTTGGGATTTAGAATTATGATTGGTGAAATGAGGGATTCAGGGTTTTGTGAAATCCGGCTTGGTTAAGCTTATATTCAATCGCGTACCAGTTTCAATTTTCTTAGGCATAATACTTGCTTTAAAATTAATCTTTCTTGTGTATAATAGCAAAGAATGTATAATCCAGAGAATATCGATTGTACGTATATGAAAACAGTTCCTGTATAACATTGAAAATCTTAATAAAGATATGGCTGATTCAAAGAGGCCAATATCAAAAACAATATAGACTTTAGAACGGTCGTGAACATCGTATTGTTATTTACAAGGCTTTTGGGGATTTTATTATGAAAAAAGACCACAATGATTTTCAAATACTTAAGACTGTAGAGGCAGACTCGTCAGTTTCTCAAAGAAAGCTCTCTTCTCAAATGGAGCTTAATGTAGCATCTGTGAACTTTGCCCTGAAGCGCTTAATTAAAAAGGGGTTTGTTACGAAGGAAGGTGAGAATCCAAGGCGCGTTAAGTATCATATCACTGCAGAAGGATTGAAGGAAAAGACACAGTTGGCATATAAGTTCTTTGATCGAAACATTCCTTATTACCATGAGGTTAGAAAAGACATAGAATCCCGGATTGTAAAAGCTACTGATGGTAAAGAAATCAGTTTAGCCATTTATGGTGCGAGTGAGCTTTCAGAGATAGCGTACATGGTGGTGTCAAAAATGAGTTGGAACTTTCTTGGGTTCTATCTTGAGGATTCAAAAATCACGAAAGAAAAAATACTGGATTACAATTTTCAAAATCTTGACCAGCTCAATGGTGATCAAAAATTCCTGTTGCTGCTTGCAGATAAATGTTCATCAGATGTTTTGAACGATATGGGCAAAAAGAACATTGAGACGTTGGACTTAGTGGGTTGCAACATTTAATAGAATACCTGTAATTAGTTTGTCTTTACAGGGTCGCAAATGCATGACCTTTCATCTCTCCTAAATCATTCTTATATCACAAATTGCCTTTTTCATAGGATTCTTGGCAATAAATGTGTCTCCTGTATAATAACATCATAAAATTGCGGATATAGCGCAAATTATCAAACACCATATTGAGACATTAGAAAATGAAGTATTCATCGTATAAAATTGGAGTTTTGGAAATTGATGTTCAGCATGCCAACATTGATTATCTTCTTACGGAACTCGCAAGAGACGGGTTAGACAAAGAGGTTAGTAAAGAAAAGTTTGAACTCTTAAAAAATGGACTTGTTCATCATTTTGATTTCGAAGAGAAATGGTCACAAACAAATAATAAAAACTTTGACGTTGATCACCTGGAATCTCATAAAAAATTACTGGTAAAACTAAACGAACTGTACAATCAATTTACAAAAAGCGAATTGAGTATGTGCGAGGTTAGTTTAACTATGAAAATGGAGTTGTTGAAACATGTGCAAAATCACGATACGAGGCTAAATGCATAAATCGCTAAAAACAATTCCCTTTTGAATGAATGGTGTTTTTTCTTGCAGGACTATTGTCTCTTTCGTTTTTTTTCCGTATTATTAATCCTTCCGGTCTTATTTTTCCTTCTTTGAAATCTCTCTGATGATTTCGGCTCTNCTTTATTTCCCACTTTTACTTGTTGGTTTAATTCCTTTTGGTCAGAGCCGAGAAGCCTTTTTAGCAGATCTGGTCTTTTGGCATCATTAAGTCTCTTTCTTATCCAATTCTGATTCTCTCTCTTGTACCAGAAAAAGAATCGATGCTGGTTGATTTTTTCAGTCTTTGATTTTGGTGTGTAGTACTGTTTTAAAGTATAAGGATGGTAACCGGAATAGTACATAACGGTAGCTACTGTCATAGGGGTGGGAGTAAAATCCTGTACGTGTTCTAATTTAAAACCAAGTTCTTTGGTTTCTATCGCGAGGTTTACCATGTCTTCTTCTTTGCAACCGGGATGACTGGAGATGAAGTAGGGGACAAGTTGCTGATTAAGTCCAAACTTTCTGTCAATATCATCAAACTGTTTTTTGAATTCTTTAAAATGAGCAAAAGATGGTTTTCTCATTATTTTCAGAGTATCTGCAGATGTATGCTCCGGTGCTACCTTCAGCCTTCCGGAAACATGGCGGGTTAAAAGCTGTACCATGTAGTCGTTGATGGATGTATCTGCATTTTTGTTATAGCTTTTTGTCAGTAGATCATGCCGGATTCCGCTTCCGATAAATGCCTTCTTTACTTTAGGATGCTTATCTACTTTGCGATAGATTTCTGTTATTTGAGAATGGCTTGTGTCCAGATTGCTGCAGACTACAGGATGAATGCATGAAGGCGCGATGCATTTGTCACATGTTTCCTGTACCACACCCTTCATTTTGTACATGTTGGCAGATGGGCCTCCGAGGTCAGAAATATAGCCTTTGAAACCTGGCATATCAACTACCTGGTCAACTTCATTCAGAATAGATTTTTGTGAACGACTTGCAATGAACTTTCCCTGATGTGCTGAAATAGTGCAAAAACTGCATCCTCCAAAGCATCCACGGTGCATGTTTATCGAGAATTTTATCATTTCG
>JGI26272J51733_1000563_pt1 | contig 18807 bp, 14 predicted proteins | sample SaaInlV_120m_DNA_FD_51733 | JGI IMG/M metagenome (IMG submission 51733) | reverse complement strand
CTAAGATTTTTTATTATTGCTGCATAATGTTCCGGTACTGCATATCCTACTGTGTCGGGAATATTTACTGTTGTTGCTCCAGCAGCTATTACGGCTTCTACAACCTCTACCAGAAAATCAGGTTCAGTTCTTGACGCATCTTCCGGAGAAAATTCCACATCATCAACATACTTTTTAGCGCGTTTTACACCTTTCACGGCAGTTTTAATGATCTCTTCTTTTGCCTTAACCAGTTTGAATTTGCGATGGATTGCAGATGTGGCGAGAAACACATGGATCCTGGGAGATTTGGCAGATTTAAGTGCCTTTGCCGCACAGTCGATATCTTTGTCAACTGCCCGTGCAAGCGCGCAAACAGTGACATCCCTTATCTCCTTTGCAATAGCGCTTACTGACTTGAAGTCGCCCTCTGATGTTATAGGGAATCCGGCTTCCATCACATCAATATTCAGAGTAGAGAGTTGTCTCGCTATCTGTAGCTTTTCCTTGTTGTCTAGGCTTGCACCCGGAGATTGCTCTCCATCTCTTAACGTAGTATCGAATATTTTTATTTTAGACATAGCTGTTTTTTTACAAAAGCGATGCAGGAGTGTACCCATCAGTGCCCATTCAGGCAGGTAGCAATACACTCCTACAATTACAACTTATTTTGAGTCTATCCATTTCATGAGTTTACGCAGTTTTGCACCAACTTTTTCCAGTTGATGATCTTTGTCTTTTGCGACAAGCGCATTAAACATTGGACGACCCGCTTTGTTTTCAAGAATCCACTCTTTAGCAAATTTGCCGTCCTGTATCTCAGATAGTATCTTCTTCATCTCTTTCTTTGTCTCATCAGTAACTATTCTCGGCCCTCTTGTCACGTCAAACTCAGCAGTATTACTGATAGAGTGTCTCATGTATGTCAGACCTCCCTGGTAGAAAAGGTCTACGATGAGTTTCAGTTCATGCATGCATTCAAAATATGCCAGTTCCGGTTGGTATCCTGCTTCGACAAGTGTCTCGAACCCAGCCTTAACCAGTGCAGCAGCTCCGCCGCACAAGACTGCCTGTTCACCAAAGAGATCTGTTTCTGTCTCTTCTGCAAAAGTTGTTGTCAGGATTCCACCTCTTCCGCCTCCAATACCCCCGGCGTATGCCAGAGCGATCTTGTCTGCTTTCTTTGAAGGATTTTGATGGATGGCCATTAAACACGGTACACCGCCGCCTTTTTCATATTCACTTCTCACCAGATGTCCAGGCCCTTTTGGAGCTACCATGATTACGTCAACATCTTTAGGAGGAACAACCTGGCCAAAATGGATGTTGAATCCATGTGAGAATAGAAGCGTTTTACCTTTTTTCAGATGAGGTTCAATCTCTGTTTTGTAGACGTCTCCCTGCACTTCATCAGGCATTAGTATCGCAACCAGATCACCTTTTTGCGTAGCCTGGGCCGCAGTTACCGGCTTAAAGCCATGCTTAACTGCCAGAGTGTGATTAGGAGAACCCTTCCTCTGTCCAACTATGACTTTAAGGCCACTTTCGCGGAGGTTCTGCGCATGGGCATGTCCCTGGCTGCCGTAGCCGATTATTGCTATCGTTTTACCTTTTAGCGGTTTAATATTAGCTTCTTTATCTGAATAGAGTTTTGTCATGTCATTCCTTTCTATAATTGAAGTATTAATGTATGTGGAAACCCTCTCGCCAAACAATCTGTCAGGTGAGAAGGTTTTTTCACTACCGTTAATGTATAAATTAAATATTTTCTATTATTTGTCCGTCTTTCATGACAATCCTGTTTCCAACTATTGTCATTACAGCTTTCCCCTGAAGCTTCCAACCGTCGAATGGGCAGTTCCGTGCTTTAGAGAAAAACTTGTTAACATCTACTTTCCATCTCTTTTTCAAATCAATTACTACTATGTTTGCTTTAGTTCCCGGCGTTAGAGTGCCAATCCCTGACTTGTCCAGACCAAAGATTTTGGCCGGTAAAATAGTCATTTGCTCTATTGCCTGTTTCAGCGTCAAAATTCCGGGTCGAACCAGATGTGTTAACACCAGGCCTAAAGTTGTTTCTAAACCGATAAGCCCAAAAGCGGCCTTGTTAAAAGGCAGGTTTTTGTCTTTTGCTGAATGAGGTGCATGGTCACTGGCAATAACATCAATTGTTCCGTCAGCTAATCCCTGTTGTACCGCCTTGACATCTGCTTTTGATCTCAACGGAGGGTTAACTTTTGCGTTAGTACCAATGTTCTTAACTGCATCTTCACTTAATAAAAGATGATGCGGTGCTGCTTCTGCCGTTATTTTTACACCTCGTTTTTTTGCTTTAGCAATTTCTGATACAGATTTGGCAAGGCTGACATGGGAGATATGGATTCTGGCACCTGTCTTCTCTGCCAGTCCTATATCACGCATAACAAAATCAGCTTCAGCCTCGTACGGCTGCTTCGTTATAGAATCAGGAAAATTTCGCAGATTCTCTTTTTTCTCGTTTTGTCTTTTGCGATATTTTGGTGATTCTTCACAATGGGGATTCACCAAAATATTACACTCTTTACCCTTCTTTAGTGCATTAAGCATCATCTTTTCTCCAGCGACAGGATGTCCGTCATCAGAGATCGCCTTCGCACCTGCTTTTTTTAATCTTTCAACATCTACTAATCTGCTTCCGTTCAGCCCAACTGTAGTAGCTGATTTTGAATAATAATTAATTATACTCTCTTTTTTAGCAATTTTCAGAAGCTGGGCAAGTCGTGCCGGAGTATCAATCGGGGGGTTCGTATTTGGTTCCGCTATTACAGTAGTAAAACCACCCGCAGCCGCCGCCCGCGAACCAGAATGAAGATCTTCCTTATGCTCTTGCCCCGGTTGCCTGAAATGAACATGTACATCTACAAGCCCGGGAACTACTATTTTATCTTTAGCATCTACGACTAAAGCTTCTTTATCTTTAATATTTTTACTGATTTTCTCAATCTTGGAGTTGCTGATCAAAACATCAAACACGCCTGTTTTTTTGTTTGGGACATTATAAACAGTACCGTTTTTGATTAAAATCTTTTTATAATTAGTCATTACTTAAACTTCGCATAAGAGTCCTATTTTGGCCCACGGTTCATGGCTATCCTGCCGGTACGTGCAACTTCCTTTATGCCATGTGGCCGTAGCAGGTCTAACACGGCTTCAAGCCGGTCTTCCGGACCAGAAATTTCAATGACCATGTCTTTTGGTCCAACGTCGATTATCTTTCCTCTAAAGATGTCAACCAGTTCAATGATTTCACCTCTTTTCCCCGGAACAGCGCTTACCTTAATGAGCATCAGGTTACGTTCAACATAATCGGTGTCCCCAAAATCTATTACCTTGATTGTATCGATGACCTTACCCAATTGTTTGCGAACCTGTTCCAGAATTGACTCGTCACCACTGACTACTATGGTCATTCTGGATATGGCCTTGCTTTCAGTTTCGCCAACAGCCAGGCTTTCAATATTAAAGCCTCTTCCACTGAATAGTCCGGTGATTCGTGACAGTACGCCTACCTTATTCTCAACCAGTACAGATATTACATGTTTCATGAGAATTTAGCTCCTTCAATTATTCAGGTTTTTTCTTTAATTAACTGGGCAGCGTTTATGGCCGCATTATATACCAGCCTTAACGGAAGTTCCTTTGCATCAGCAATTTTTCTGCAATTTTCATGCTCCGGAGTAATATTTTTTATGCATTCGTTCAGCATGCCTATCTTTACTTTAATCATTCCGTATTCGGTTTTTACGTCAACGAATTTTCTGCTTAATTTCTTGCGACTTACCTTGTACTTTCTGATACCAAATGTAGTAGATTGTTCGAATATAATTTTCTCAACTTTTAACAGGTATTCATCGTCTACAAGGACACTGATGAGAGTTCCGGGACGCGACTTTTTCATCTGCACTGGTGTTAAAAAACCATCCAGCGCACCAGCATCTAATATCTTTTCAAGCAGGTAACCAAAATGCTCTCCAGGCATATCGTCAATATTTGTCTCTAGCATCCACACTTCATCTTGTTCAGCTACCGTGACTGTTTCACCAATCATTACTCTCAGGAGATTGGGGATTTGCTGAATCTCATTACTGCCGGCGCCATATCCGATTTTATGCAATGTGATCTCAGGGCACATTTTTACGTTTACGCCCAATGTTGTCAGGATAGCCGCTCCGGTAGGTGTAGTAAGTTCGCGTTGTATATCTGTGCCTATTACGTGATATCCTTTTAATATTTCTACGGTTGCCGGTGCTGGTATTGGAAACTGCCCATGTTGACATTTTACAAACCCGGTTCCGGTCCTAATTGGAGAAAAGTATATATTTTCAATTTTAAGGCTGTCAAAGGCAATAACAGCCCCAACTATGTCAACAATTGAATCGATAGCGCCTACTTCGTGAAAATGAACTTTTTCCGGTGTCGTGTTATGCACCTTTGCTTCAGCATTTGCGAGATTTTCAAAGATTCTAATGCTGTCTCTTTTTACACTCTCACTCAGTNAGCTCTCGTTAATGAGTTTTGATATATCCTTGAGAGTTCTTTTCTTGTGGTGTTCATCATTTGCTGCACTCTCTTTTATCGATACGTCGAATTTTGTTCCGGTAATTGCAGATCTAAGTACTTTTTCTGAACTAAGTTTATAGTTGTTTATGCCCAGTTTCTTGAGTTCTGAACTAAGCTCTTTCTGGTTGAACCCGGCATCTATGAGAGCCCCGAGGATCATATCACCACTGGCACCGGAGAAACAATCAAAATAAACGATCTTCATAAGAATATTGTCATTTAAAATATATTACAAGTTCTTTTGTTGTATAAAGTTATTGAAATAGCCAACTAAAAATACTAGCACACGCATTTTATAGAGTCAAATAAAAACCAGTTTCCAAATATGTTGAAAAAACTCTCCTCTTATATTCCATCCTTACGAAGAAGTGGAAAGGGGTGGTTGCAAATTCACGAGTTTCTTCAATATACTGGATGATTACTGACAAACCTTGCTTTCGTAAGTAATGCCTGAGGCAGATTCTACTGGGAGAACGTGAACGTATTTTGAAAAGGGGGAATAACGTCAATTGTTTTGGATTTTGGATTACTAAGGGTTTATGGCCTTACATTGTTCAGCGCATTATTACCGAACCCTAAAGGACGTGCAGCTCACTAACCCTGCGAAAATGGTAGCCATAAACTGCAAGCGTAACAGCTAGCGGGAATAAATCACGGCGATGAAGACTCGTCCAAAGCAAAAGACGCCAGAATTGGACNCGTTCCTTACCAAAAATGCCAAGGTGGTAAATGGAATTAACCAAACCNACGATATGTTCGAATTTAATTGTGCCNTTTATTGTTGGAGACTTATACTCTTTGAAGAGTGTCATAATTCGATTATAATAATTTTCAGGGGAGTATATGTGTTTCAATATTGTCTTATACCCTTCTCGACATGTGTCCGCNTCCATGTTGTTGGGGATTATATTTGTTGAACCGTCTGCATTGTCTCCGGTCATTCGCCCGAGTAGTCGTCCCTCTTTTTTTAACCGTTCGTACAGTCTTGTTCCGGTTGGGGCCTGGAGCAGACCTACCATTGCCGTTACAATTCCGGTTTTTTGGATAAAATCAATCTGTCTCTGAAAGATGGATGGCGTATCATTATCAAAACCGACAATGAATCCTGCTTGTACTTGCAACCCGGCTCGCTGAATAATTCTTACGTCTTCGGCTAGATCTCTGCCTTCGTTCTGTGATTTACCGCACTCTGCCAAGCTGTCTGTGTCAGGAGTCTCGATACCTACAAATACGGTGTTGAATCCAGCTTTGGACATCATTTCCAATAATACTTCATCTTTAGCAAGATTGATGGATACTTCAGTATTAAACGTTATTCCAGTGTGATTTTCCTGCCACTTGATTATTGCAGGCAGCAAATCCTTCTTGAGGCTTCTTCTGTTTCCTATGAGGTTGTCATCAACGAAAAATACATTTCCACGCCAACCCAGATTATAGAAAGTATCGAGTTCATCAATGATCTGTTCCGTGTTTTTGGTCCGTGTGCGTCTACCAAATAAGGCAGTTACGTCACAAAACTCGCATTGGTATGGACAGCCTCTCGTATACTGTATGCCCATAGAGGCATATTTTTTCAAGTTGGCTAGTTTCCATAAAGGAGCTGGGGTTTCCCGAACGTCTGCAAAATCAGAAGATCTATATACTGGCTTTGCACAACCGTTTTTCAGGTCTTCTAGGAAAGATGGTAAGGTTATTTCTGCTTCATTGAGTACAAAATGATCGACATCCTTAAATTGCTCATGCTCGCTTGTAAACAGTGGACCACCGGCAACAATCTTGACTCCCGCTTCTTTACATCGTTTGATGAGTTGGTGTGCGGACTTTCTTTGAACGACCATGCTGCTGAAGAACACGCAATCCGCCCATTCAAGATCTTTGTCAGTGAGATTTGCTACATTGACATCTACCAGGCGCTTTACCCACTCTTCCGGGAACATTGAGGCTACCGTTAGTAATCCAAGTGGCGGGAATGATGCCTTTTTACGTATGAACTTGAGTGCGTGTTTGAAGCTCCAGAACGTATCTGGGAATTCAGGATATATCAGTAATGCATTCATAATGTTATTATTTCGCTAATATTCTTTTACTATAATAAGAACAGCAAGAAAAAAAAGGTGTTCTTCTTTCAAATATCAGGATACTAGATTTTATACCAATAATTGGTAATGTCAAAGGTAAATATCATGAGAGGATTGATATTCACTCTTCTTTAAGGTGGTTACCCGGGGAGGACTCGAACCTCCAATGAGAGAATCAAAATCTCTAGTGTTGCCATTACACTACCGGGTAATTACGATGAATAGACAATTTGTAAATGTTGATAACCAGAAAAACTTTCTGACTGCTAGTCCTTAAGAACTGCTCCCTTGTCAGCTGACGTTACGTTATTGGCATATCTGACGAGGCATCCACTGGTAACTGCCAGCGGAGGTGGTGTCCATTTCTCCCTGCGGCTATCAAGTTCTGAATCTGATACAACAGCATATAATTTGCGATTTGGAATGTCAATGACTATCTCATCACCATCTTCTACCAAGGCTAATGGCCCGCCTACCATAGCTTCCGGAGAGACATGCCCGATGCATGGACCTCTCGTTCCACCCGAAAAACGGCCGTCAGTTATTAAGGCAACAGAACTATCCAAGCCCATTCCAACAAGCGCAGCAGTGGGCGATAACATTTCCCTCATCCCGGGTCCACCACGAGGACCTTCGTATCTGATAATCATTACAGATCCCTTAGAAATTTTCTTATCCATGATTGCCTTCATTGCCTCTTCTTCGCTTCCGAAGACCTTTGCAGAACCTTTGAAAACCATCATATCGTCGGATAGTGCGCTTTGCTTGATCACAGCACCATCCGGTGCTATATTTCCATGAAGAACTGCAATACCGCCTTCCTTGCTATAGGCGTTATCTTTTGTTCGTATAATATCATCATCATAGACGGTTGCCCGTTTTGCTATCTCTTTTGTACTGAAACCGCTAACGGTTTCACAATCATTAATGTCGTCCTCAAGCCTCTTCATTGTTGCTGGAATCCCACCCGCATAGAAAAGATCTTCCATAAAGTGTTCACCGCCTGGGCGTAGATTTGTTATCTGAGGCACTTTTCTGCTGATTTCATCAAATCTATCCAGTTCTATGTCGATGCCGACTTCGTGGGATATTGCGGGAATATGGAGGCAAGTATTTGTTGAGCCTCCAAGTGTCATATCTATTAATATCGCATTGTCAAATGCCTCACGAGTCATTATTTTTTTAGTGCTTATTCCTTTTCTAACTAGCTCAACTACTCTTTCTCCACTTTTATAGGCTATTCTCTCTTTCTCTGCAGAGATTGCAAGGGATGCAGCGCACCCTGGTAAAGACATTCCCAGCGCTTCCGTTACACAGGCCATTGTGTTTGCCGTATATAATCCCTGGCATGATCCGGGCCCGGGACATGCTTCCTTTTCAAGAGATTCAAGCTCCTCTTCGCTGATTTCACCTTTTTGCTTTCTACCGACAGCCTCAAAAGTATCACGAACCAGAGAGAGTTTCTTCATATTGCGGCGTCCTGAAATCATGGGTCCGCCTGTTACTGCAATAGCAGGGACGTCTATCCTTGCCGCGCCCATAAGCATCCCGGGAGTAATCTTATCACAATTAGTTAGCAATATCAGTCCGTCCAGGCAGTGTGCATTTGTGACAGTCTCGATTAAATCGGCAATTAACTCTCTCGATGCAAGGGAGTAGCTCATCCCTTTATGCCCCATGGCAATTCCATCACAGATTCCTGGTACACCAAATATGAAGCTGACGCCTCCTGCNGCATGTATGCCTTTTTCAATATCCCTTTCCAGTTTTCTCATGTGGGTGTGTCCCGGGATCAAGTCCGTAAANCTACTGGCAATGCCTATAAATGGCTTATCCAAGTTTTCCTTTGTTAGTCCGGTNGCATAGAGTAATGCCCTTGCCGGTGANCTTTCAATCCCACATGTAATAGTATCGCTACGCAAGTTTATGTCCTTTCTAAATACGATGAATACTCAAATTTACTTTCATTATAATTCTGATAAAATTATATCCATGGGTTTAATGTTGTCAACGCTAAATAAGTATGCGCTGGGCATTTAGAAGTAACTGNCATGGACAANGAACCAGTTTTTCTGCAATAATATTTGGCTTGATTTAGCTATTAAGGCATGTAGAATACCAACTTATAATTATGAAAACTGACGAGATTAGAAGAACATATTTACGTTTTTTTGAAGAAAAAGGGCATTCTGTTTTGCCAAGTGATTCACTTGTCCCGGAAGATGATCCAACTCTGTTATTCACCGGTGCAGGGATGAACCAGTTCAAGGATATGTTTCTGGGCAAGGGGACGTTGGATGTAAAGAAAGCGACTACATGTCAAAAATGTATCCGAACAGGTGATATAGATAACGTAGGTAAGACACCCACACATCATACTTTCTTTGAGATGATGGGTAATTTTTCTTTTGGAGATTATTTCAAATTAGAGGCAATAGAGATGGCATGGGAATTTATGCTTAATGAGATGAAACTACCGGAAGAAAGATTGTCTGTTAGTATTTTCCAGGATGACGAAGAGTCTTATGAAATCTGGTTAAAAAAAATCGGTATTCCCAGAAATAAGATATACAGGTTTGGAGAAAAGGAGAATTACTGGCCGGCAAGTGCTCCTTCAGAAGGTCCAAATGGGCCTTGCGGCCCGTGCTCAGAAATCTTTTACGATCGAGGAGAGAACATAGGATGCAAAAGAACAGAGTGTGCTCCTGATTGTGATTGCGAACGCTTTGTTGAGGTTTGGAATCTGGTTTTTACGCAGTTTGACAGAAGAGACGGAGGGGTACTTAACCCCCTGCCAAATAAGAATGTAGATACGGGAATGGGTCTGGAAAGAATGGCCAGTGTTGTTCAGGGTGTCAGCACAAATTTTGAGATAGATATATTTCAGCCGATAATTCAAAATATTTCTGAGATTGTTGAGGTTAAATACGATAGTAAGACAGAAAACGGCAAGATGATGAATCGAATTGCCGACCATATGAGGGCAATAATATTCTGTATCTCGGATGGTGTTCTGCCTGGTAATGAAGGAAGGGGTTATGTAGAGAGAAGGCTTTTGAGAAGGGCTGTTCGTGATGGGCTAAAATTGGGAAAAGAGGAGTGCTTTCTCTACAAACTTGTTCCAGTTATTGCAGAGGTAATGCATGATGCTTATCCTGAAATAAAGCAACGTCGGGAAAACATTGCAAGAATTATAAAGAACGAAGAGGAGAGGTTCCACGAAACCCTGTTTATGGGCAGTAAGAGACTGGACGAACTTATGGAAGGCCTTCGCAGTAGCGGACAAAAGCTGTTGTCCGGACAGGATGCTTTTCAGCTGTATGATACCTTTGGCTTTCCATTTGAAATAACAGAATCGACAGTAATAGAAAACAACCTGGCTGTTGATAAAGAGGGTTTTGAGAGAGAGATGGAGAAGCAGCGTGAGCAGGCAAGATCTTCTACGCAAATGACCGGTAATATATTTGATGAGGGTCCGATAGGTATAATTAAAGAGACCGTAAAAGAGACGGTTTTCCAGGGTTATGAAAAAAATGAAACAGAAAGTAAGGTCCTTGGTTTGATTGTAGATGAACAGTTGGTTGATTCTGCTGATGCGGGGCAGGAAATTCACATAGTGCTGGATCAAACCCCTTTTTATGCGGAGGCCGGCGGCCAGGTTGGTGACACTGGTATAATCCAGACAAAGGACTCCAAGGTTGAGGTTAGTAACACAAAGAAAGCCAATGACCTTATTGTGCATATTGGTAAGGTGGTAGAAGGCAAGGTCAAGGCCAATGATAACGTTACTTGTAATATTGGTAGAGAACGAAGGGGCGCTATAAAGCGTAATCATTCAGCAACGCATCTACTTCATTCTGTTTTACAACAAGTTGTAGGGCAACATGCCGAACAATCCGGATCTTCTGTAACTCATGAAAGGCTTCGTTTTGACTTTCACCATTTTGAGGGTGTTAAAAAAGACGAAATCGCAAGGATAGAAGAGTTGATGAATGAGAGGGTAATGGAAAATGCTTCTGTGATTACAAATCAGATGACATTAGACCAGGCCAGAAAGGCAGGTGCCACGGCGTTGTTTGGTGAAAAATATGGGGAGAATGTCAGGGTTGTGAATATTGGTGATTACAGTCAGGAACTTTGCGGGGGTACTCATGTAGATAATACTGGTGAAATAGGACTCTTTAAGATCACAAGTGAATCATCAATCGCGGCAGGAATACGCAGGATAGAGGCTGTTACTGGAAATGAGGCCATTGCTTGGGCAAGGCGAAAGGAAGAAACGTTAAATAGGTTGTGTGGTGTACTTGAAACACAGGAAAACACGATCATTCAACGTGCTGAAGAGTTGATGCTGCAAATAAAGGAGTTTAAAAAAGAGGTACAGAAGGCAAGCAGAGATAGCGTACAGAAATATTCTTCTGACTTTGCTTCCAAAGCGAAAGAAATATCAGGGGTAAAAGTTGTAACAGAAGTAGTAAAAGGAATAGGGACTGATGACTTGAGAAAAACTGTCGATTCGTTAAAAAAGAGTCTGGGTTCTGTTGCTATAATACTAGGAACTGTAGAGGGCGGTAGAGTGACACTAATAGCCTCATTGAGTAGCGATTTGGTGAAGAAGGGGCTTCATGCCGGCAAAATCGCCGGGGAGATCGCAAAGATTGTGGGAGGCGGTGGTGGAGGGCGTGCAGATATGGCACAGGCCGGCGGCCAGCTTCCGGATAAGATAGGTGAAGCCATTGACTTAGGCTTCAAAATAGTACAAGAAAAGATAGAAAATCATACGTAATCTTCTGTTGAATCTACTAATGATGTTTTTACTTGACAAAGATAGGGTGCAAATATAGAATAAGAAAATTATTAATCCTGCCAACATCCTTTGTAAGCTTGTGTTGTTAAAGGGGATAGGTAGAATAAGGGAAGAACAAGAAAGTAACGGGAGACTTGGTAGTAAAGATAATACCTTATACTTTTCCCTTTCTTTCTCATTCTTCCCTTATTTATTTTAGATTTTAGGTTGAGAGTTACGTTTATGGCAGTTCCAAAAAGAAGACAATCTAGTTCAAGGTCAGGTAAGAGACGTTCACATGATGCTCTGACGCCGCCTAATGTTCCACGCTCTGAGTTTGCAGGGACCACATCAGGTAGTAGATCAAAGAAGTTTATTTGTCCTCATTGTAAACAAATAAAAAGGCCACATACAGTTTGTCATAATTGTGGTTATTATCGTGGCCAACAAGTAATTGCTGTAGAGAGAGCCTAGTTATGCGTATTGCTGTTGATGCAATGGGTGGAGATGCAGCTCCTGTTGAGATCGTAAAAGGGGCAGTGGCGGCTGCACGCTTCTATACTGATCATGAGATGATATTAGTAGGTGATCAGGATAGAATTCAAAGTGAATTGGTGGCGTGTGGTGCTGCAACTATTGGTAATATATCAATCGTGCATGCTTCACAAGTAGTAGATATGAATGAGTCTGCAACTGTGGCCGTGCGGAAAAAAGTTGATTCATCGATTACCAGAGGTGTCAAACTGGTTGCGGAGAAAGCGGCTGATGCGGTAGTAAGCGCAGGAAACACAGGTGCAACGGTAGCCGCATCGTCCTTATTTCTTCGTACGTTAGAACATGTTAAACGTCCGGGGATTGCCGTGTCTATACCGACTTTTCATGGTGCATGCATGGTAATCGATGCTGGAGCAAATATACAATGCAAGCCTTCGCATTTGATGCAATATGGAGTCATGGCATCTGTTTTTTGTAAATACGTATTAAATATTGAAAGCCCGAGAGTAGGGCTCTTAAATATTGGAGAGGAAGATGCAAAGGGTAACGAGTTGGTAAAAGAGACCTTTGCTCTCCTTTCAAAAACTTCGCTGAATTTTGTTGGAAATGCAGAAGGACGAGATGTCTTTGATGGCAAGTTCGATATAGTTGTTTGTGAAGGTTTTGTTGGTAATGTTTTGCTGAAATTTGCTGAGGGGCTCTCGATAAGTATGTTATCTGCATTTGCTTCGGAGGCAAATAAGAGCGTTCTAACAAGGCTGGGATCCTGGCTTTGCAAGCCTGTTCGTAAGCATCTGTACAGCAAAATGGACTACACTGAATATGGTGGTGTGCCGCTACTTGGGATTGATGGTATAAGTATTATTTCTCATGGCAGGTCAGATTCCAAGACAATCCAGAACGCAATAAGAGAAGCTATACAATTTGGTAAGTATGAAGTAAATAAACATATTAATTCTGAACTCGAGAAGGCGAATTCGTCACTCGTGACAGCGACATAATAAGCCAAATTTCCTAATTTTATTAGGATAATTAATGGAAAAAGGATATAAGGCATCAATTACAGGGGTAGGTTCTTTTTTACCCGAAAAAGTACTCACCAACGATGATCTGTCAAAGATGCTGGATACAACAGATGAATGGATCACCAAACGCACGGGAATAAGGGAAAGACGTATTGTAGAAAATGGGGTTGCTACTTCAGATCTGGCGGTTGAAGCGTCTTTGCGTGCGCTGGAAGCTGCAAATGTCTCGCCCACTGAAGTAGATCTAATAATAACTTCCACTGTCACGCCAGATTGTTTATTCCCTTCTACTTCTTGTTATATACAGGAGAAGTTAGGCGCGCGGAATGCAGGTGCTTTTGATTTATTAGCAGCTTGCTCAGGGTTTGTTTATGCATTGTCTGTAGCCAAAAGTTTTGTTGCATCCGGAGCCATGAAAACTGTATTGGTTGTGGGGGCAGAATGTATGTCAAAGATTACTGACTATACAGACAGATCAACATGTATTCTCTTTGGTGACGGAGCTGGTGCGGTAGTCGTTCAGCAAGGTAATGGCAGGCGGGAAATAGTTACGACACATTTGGGTTCGGATGGTAGTAAGGCAGAGTTGTTAACGATACCGGCAGGCGGTTCTAAACTACCTGCATCACGTGAGACAGTCGAATCGGGTTCGCATTATATTAAGTTAAGAGGTAAAGAGGTATTTAAGCAGGCCATTATTAACATGGTTGATGTAATCATTAAGGCAGCTGCCGCAAATGACATGCAGGTAGAAGATTTTGATATGGTTATTCCGCATCAAAGCAACATTAGGATAATTGAAGCGGCGATGGAAAAGCTGGGATTGCCAAAGGAAAAGGCATTCATTAATATCAACAAATATGGTAACACATCTTCTGCTTCTATTCCTATTGCAATGGATGAGATAGAGAAGGGGCAAATGTTAAAACCTGGAGATACGGCAATTTTGGTTGCTTTCGGAGGGGGTTTAACATGGGGTTCGTCCGTCATTAAGTGGTAAGGTTGAGAACATAATTTATAGTTTTTGGATAATGAGAAGCATTCGTGATAGTAAAATATTGAGAAATCTGGGAATTTTGATCTAAGGAGAAATGTATTGTCTACAGAAGAATCAGTTGAAGAAAAGGTGAAAGAAATAATTGTTAAACAGATGGGTGCTAATAAGGATCAGGTTACACCAGAGACATCTTTCATAAACGATTTGGGTGCGGATTCGCTTGATACTGTGGAGCTGGTAATGGAGCTGGAGGATGCATTTGATATAAGTATTCCCGATGAAGATGCTGAAAAGATGCAAACTGTCGGGGATGCAATAAATTTTATTAAGGAGCACAAGTAAAGACGATGGGACTTAGAGTAGCGATTACAGGTCTTGGGGCAGTAACACCGGTAGGCTGTGAGAAAGATCAGTTGTGGGAATCCTTATGTAATGGAAAAAGTGGAATTGCTAATATAACGGCTTTTGACACAGCAGATCATGATGTTCTTATCGCAGGGGAAGCAGCAGGTTTTGAACCGTCTAGATGGTTTGATAAAAAGGAAGAGAGAAGATTAGACAGATTTTCTCAATTTGCGGTAGCATCGGCTGCTCTTGCCCTCGAAGATTCTGGAATCGATCTTGATACAATGAACCGGGAGAAGGTAGGTGCAATTATCGGTACCGGTATTGGTGGTATTATTGAGATTGAAGCACAGCATAAGGTCTTGATCGAAAGAGGCCCATCAAGAGTTTCCCCGTTTATGATTACCAAATTAATGGCTAATGCTGCGCCGGGTTACATAGCTATTAAATTTGGTCTCCAAGCCGCAAATTTTTCTGTTATCACTGCTTGTGCGTCTGGTGCGCATGCCATTGTTGAGGCTTTCCGGATTGTTCAGAGAGGAGAAGCTGATGTTATGTTTGCAGGAGGAACTGAAGCAACTATTACGCCACTCTGTGTAAGTGCATTTAATAATATGAAGGCGCTGTCTACAAGAAATGGGGAACCTCAGAAGGCTAGCAGGCCTTTCGATAGAGATAGGAATGGCTTTGTTATTTCGGAAGGTTCTGGTATGGTGATTTTAGAAGAAATGGAGAGTGCAAAGAAAAGAGGTGCAACTATCTATGCTGAAATGCTTGGCTTTGCAATGAGTGATGATGCGCATCATATTACAGCACCTCATCCTGAGGGAGCTGGTGCATGTATAGCAATGAGAAATGCATTGAAAGACGCTAAAATTAATGCTGAACAAATCTCTTACATTAATGCACATGCAACTTCTACTCANCTGGGAGATATGGTTGAAATTAATGCTGTTAAGAAAGTTTTTGGTGATCATGTGAAGAACCTATCGGTTAGCTCGACAAAATCCATGTTGGGGCATCAACTAGGGGCTTCAGGAGGAGTTGAAGCATTAATATGCTCATTGGTATTGAGTAATAACGTGATACCACCTACAATAAATTATGAAAACCCTGATCCAGATTGTGATGGAATAGACTTTGTACCTAATGAAGCGAAAGAGAGAAAAGTAGAGACCGTGATGTCAAACTCTTTTGGTTTTGGCGGACACAATGTCAGTATTATTCTGGGTAAGGTTCGCTAGTATTTCCATTACAAATNGTTCTTCGACTCTCAGCACACGATTCGCCTCGCCTGTACCTTACACCTTCTCAGTCATAAATTCTTCGACTTAGTACTACTAAACCTCTAGTTTTACTTAATCAGGAAATCAAAATTTCACGTAACCTCATGCTCTGGAATTCTAAGAATCATTTTGTAATGGGTATGCCTGTTGTCTGGAACTATTACAATGAGAAGTTATTGTTCAGGATCATTTTTGTTATTAACTATGATATGTTTTTTCCATTGTTTGTCATTTGTATTAAGGTGGTCTAGCCGATAGTGTACGCCTCTCGATTCACTTCTCTTGAAAGCTGAGCTTGCAATTAAGAATGATACNGTGAGCATGTTTTGTACTTCCCAGCCAAGAGGTGATGAAAAATCGTTACTTATTATATACTTCGACCAGTGTTTAATACTGTTGATCGTGTCTTTAAGGTATTTGCCATCTCTTTCAATACCAACATTTCTCCACATAATACTTTTTAGAGAATTTCTTATGTCCTCTAAATCCAGTTCACTGTACAAATTATTCTTAGGTGGTCCTTTGAAGAAACGTGGAGATAATAATTCATCTTTCATTTTTGCCACTTCCTCACTTGCAATATGGCCTACTCTGTGACCAAAAACCAGTCCTTCCAATAAAGAGTTGCTGCCCAAACGGTTTGCTCCATGTAATCCAGTACAGGATACTTCTCCGCATGCGTAGAGATTATCCATGCTTGTTCTTCCGTTATGATCCACTTTAATGCCACCGATCATATAATGAGCACTTGGGTGTACGGGGATCAAGTCCTTAGTTATATCAATTCCAAAAGACTTGCATAGTTTTTTGATTTTTGGAAATCGTTTACTTAGTTTCTCTTTTGGAATATGTCTTACATCCAGGTACACGTGAGTATAATCAGTCTTGCGTATTTCTTGTATAACGCTCCTGCTTACGATGTCTCTTGGTGCCAGTTCAGCGCTTGGGTGATAATTCGGCATAAATCTTTCACCAAATTTGTTCCTTAATACTCCACCCTCACCACGAACAGTTTCAGAGATTAGAACCCTTTCGGCGCCAGCGACGTATAATGTAGTTGGGTGAAATTGCACGAATTCGAGATCCTGTAGTTTTATGCCGGCTCGATAAGCCATAGCAATTCCGTCTCCGGTTGATATTTCAGGATTTGTTGTTTCTCTATAAACCTGCCCACAACCACCAGATGCTAAAATAGTTTGTTTGGCCCATATCAGTGTGTTTCCTCCGCGGCTGCGCCATGCAATAATACCGTTACACGTATTCTTGCTTACCAGCAAGTCAAGAGCAAACGCATGCTCAAAAACTCTGATATTAGGATTGTCTTTGACCGTCTTAATTAATGTTTCTTCAATCTCTTTGCCAGTGGAATCACCTCTGGCCCTTAATATTCTCGGGTAGCTGTGTGCACCCTCTTTTGTGAAGGCCAGCTTTCCATTCTCCCTGTCAAATTTGGCACCCCAGCCTATTAACTCTTTCACTCGTTTTGGGCCTTCTCTGACTACTCCACTGACCACTTTTTTATCACAAATACCATGGCCAGTCTTCAAGGTGTCGTTTATGTGCTGATCGAAGCTGTCAATCGGATTTAATTTTGCGGCAATCCCTCCTTGAGCGTATTCGGTACAATTTTCATTTATCTTTGACTTAGTTACTACTAAAACTGATCCTCCCTCTGCAGCACGAATGGCGGAGGTTAAGCCTGCTACACCACTACCGACTATAAGGGTATCTGTGAAAATGTGTTGAAGCGTTTTGCTGTTAAAAGATACAAGGTATCTCTTAAAAATATTTTTTGTTGTCATTGCTTATAAATATTGTTAGATTGATTTTAAGTTGTGTACATGAATTGTATATTCGTACTAAATCATTGTCAAAAAAATAAATATTAAACCTGAACACGTATTCTCTATTTTATTCATTATTCTTATGCTTGTATATATTCAGTTGTAAATTGCTATTACATAAAAGGGGAATTGTCACATGGGAGCAACTGTAGACGCTTTTAAAGCTACGCACCAGACAGTAGTAGGTCTATTAGAACAGGTTGATTCCACGGGAGAACAACAAAGAGTTGATGCATTAAACAGTTTGAGAATAGTTTTGTTGGCTCACGTTGGTGAAGAAAACAATATCATACAGGAGGCAATGGATAAACCCGGTGCAGAAGGGACTTTTAAGCCGTCAGCACAAAGATTTATGGATGAACTCGGTGATATTGCCCAGGCAGCATTATTACCGTTTTTTGATAAGTATTCATCATCAGAGGCAGTAGACAGTGAAGATTTCGCAAACGATTTTGATGGTATTAAAAGTGCGCTTGCAGATAGGATAGCGTTTGAAGAAGGAAGATTCTATCCCGAACTTGAAAAGCTGGGTTTTTGATATTTACGAGAATAACCGCTTTTGTATTCATGTTAGTAACAAATTGTTGAATAGTACTTACTCTTCACACAAGCCAGAAATAAAATGGTTTATCCTTTCTAGTATATCCTGACGGACTCTTCTGAAATCCTTCATCCTTTCTGTTTCAGTGCCTTCGGCAGAAGCAGGATCTTCAATGCTCCAGTGAATGGCATTATATTTTCCGGGAAAGACAGGGCAACGTTCTTTCGCACTATCACAGACAGTGATGACGTATGAAAATTCTTCTTCCAGAAGCTCATTTACCGTTTTCGAATGCTGGCCTGTAAGATCAATTCCTGATTCTGCCATAGCCTTTATTGCAAGCGGATGGACGTAAGAAGGCTCTAATCCGGCGCTGAAAACTTCAAATTTATCTTTCCCATAATGCCTTAATATGCCTTCCGCCATTTGGCTACGGCATGAATTCCCCGTACACACAAATAACACTTTTTGTTTATTATGTACTGCCTGCATTAGACTCTCCTGGATTAATTGCCAGACAAGCTACAGTAACTTTTAAATACTGAACAAACATTATAAAGAAATGTGTGTAAATTTACAAATGAAGGTTTAAGGTAGAGGTGGCAAGGCTATTTAGGAATATTATTTTCCAGTATCTGGAATCCGGTTTTTCACTTGATTGTACTTTTGAACTAAATTATGCTACCTTACGGTCATGAAAAAAGTCGAACTTGGAAAAACTGGTATTAAGGTGTCACGTCTGGGTATAGGGACTGGAACTGGTCTTCCGTCCGGATACTGTGCGCAGGCATTAATGGAAACTAAGGAATTGTCAAGGCTTCTCCTTTACTCT
>JGI26272J51733_1000482_pt1 | contig 20690 bp, 22 predicted proteins | sample SaaInlV_120m_DNA_FD_51733 | JGI IMG/M metagenome (IMG submission 51733) | reverse complement strand
GTAACTATTCAGGGGTGTTAACGGAAAATAATCCTTGACAGGCTTTTTCAGCAAAAACATGTTTTTTAGTCCACCCCCGTACCTCTTGCTCATTTTGCTTTCAATCGCTCACAAACCACCTGTACGGCATCTAATTTAAACCAGCCATCCGGCGACTGCCTTTGTTGCCGAAAGCCGCTTATATCGCTGCTGCAGGCGAAAAAATGGTCTCAAAAAACCAGTGATATCATTAGCCTGAAGAAGAGGTCAGGCTAATAGGTGTTGCTTTGAAAATTGAAAATATTCAGGTCGATGAGACCATTGAGAAGGTCAGAAAGCAAATTGAAGAGGAGAAGGACCTCTCTCCTGCATTGCGTGCATCACTGGAGTTATTGTTGACCCTAGTTGCTCTGTTGTTAAGCAGAATAGGACTCAACAGCCGAAATAGTAGCAAGTCACCGGCCAGTGATCCCAACCGCAAGAAAAAGAAGAAAAAAGGTGGTGAAAACAAGGCTGGCGGCCAAAAGGGGCATACAGGAAACCATCTGGAGCTGGAGGATGATCCAGATCAGATTGAAGAGATCAAGGTGGACCGATCCACTCTTCCAGAAGGCCGGGCATTTCAATCTATTGGTTATGAACAGCGCCAGGTTTTTGATATAGAGATCTCTCGGGTAGTGACGGAGTACCGAGCCGAGATTATGGAGGATGAACAGGGCCGGCGAGTTGTGGCTCCCTTCCCAAAACATGTAAAGGTGAAGACACAGTATGGCTCTGGAGTGAAAATACACTCCGTCTACATGTCCAACTTTCAACTGCTCCCCTACAAGCGAATCGAGGAGCACTTTGCTGATCAGTTTGGTGTCCCTTTGAGCGCTGGCAGCATCTACAACTTCAACAAGGAGGCCTACGAGATGTTGGCTCCATTTGAGAGTTGGGTCAAAAGAGAACTTACTCAGGCGCTGTTACTCCATGCGGATGAGACCGGAATCAACATTGGCGGAAAACGCAGATGGCTCCACGTAGCTAGCAGTGCAACGCTGACTTGGCTGATGCCCCACAACAAACGGGGTGGTGAGGCGATTGAGGCAATGGAAGTGCTACCCAACTTCTCGGGCACACTGGTCCATGACCACTGGAAGCCCTACTATCAGCTCTCCTGCCAGCATGCACTGTGTAATGCCCACCACTTGAGAGAGCTGGAGCGTGCATGGGAACAAGACAAGCAGCAATGGGCCGAACAGATTCAGGAGCTGTTGCTGGAAATCAATGATGCAGTCAATGCAGCAGGTGAAAAGCTTAACAATGCAGAGGCTGACGCATTCAGAGAGCGGTACCGACAAATACTGGAAGAGGCAGAAACAGAGTGTCCTCCACCGGATGAGTCAGAACGAAAAAAAGGCCAGAGAGGTCGATTGAAACGATCCAAGGCCAGAAACTTACTGGAGCGCCTGCTCAAGTATGAAGAAGATGTGCTGCGCTTTATGGTGGAGGCCGAGGTGCCGTTTACCAATAATCAGGGCGAGCGGGATCTGCGTATGACCAAGGTGCAGCAAAAGATCTCTGGCTGCTTCCGTTCTGAGAAAGGGGCAATGATGTTTGCCCGTATACGCAGCTATCTCTCCACCTGCCAGAAGAATGGAGTATCCTCTTCCGATGCTTTGAGACTGCTCTATGAGAGACGGTGGCCTGAGTTTATGGAAATGACCCCTGAATAGTTACTTTAGTTTTTTGTATTTTTCAAAGATGGGGTGCAGTTTATTCTGCGTCAATGGCTTTACGATAAAGCCTGCAACGCCCAGCCCAGCAACTTCTCGAATCACCTCAGGAAAGGTATCCGCACTGATCATGCAGATAAAAGAGTCTTTGTCATCTTCACGAATTTTTCGTAGTGCCTCAACGCCATTCATTTTTGGCATATTGATATCCAGCAGTGTGATATCAGGCTTGTGCTGCTGATAGAGTTTGTAGGCATCTTGCCCATCTGAGCCAACCGCAACAACCTTGCACTCTTCGTGCTTCAGCAGCCCCACCAGAAACATTCTCATGGGCTCTTCATCATCTGCCAACATCACAGTAGGTACTTTACTCATGTCTGTCTCTATCCATGTTTTATTGCCACTGGGGTATAAAATTTCAGTTGAAGAATCCTAACGCCTCTCTGTTCCACTGTAAATAGAAAGTTATATTTTATGAGGATACAGAGAGCGGCAGGAGGTCAGATCATGCCCTATGCAGGCTCAAAATCCATTTTTGTCGCACCGCAGTCTGGACAGACCCAATCATCAGAGATGTCGTCCCACTTGGTGCCAGGGGCTAATCCATGATCAGGATCACCTTTATTTTCATCATAAACATATTTACACAACAGGCAGTTATATTCCATACTGAGAGGTCCTTATTCCTATTTTAAAATGGTGCTCGTTAACTAGGGGCTGCCAGTCAACCGAGCGAGTACTGTACTAAGAGAGTCTACATTAATGCAGTTACTGTTTCTTCTCTTTTTCATCAATAAACCGCTCTGCAAAATTGGACATCACTGAAGATATCCCTGAATCTGATTTTGCCTCACGAGGCTTTCTACGCTTCCCCGCTTTAGGCGTACTGCGCTTCACATCTTGCTTCTCTTTTTTCTTGATTTTTGAGATCTCATCAACAGCATCCTTACGACTGATCACCCGTTTAGCCCACTGACGGCGTACACGACGAATTTTCTCCATCATGTCTTCATGTTGGTGTAACTCTTTCAGTTCATGCTGCTGAAATTGCTGCTTTAGTGCCGTACGGAACCCTGAAAATGAGTCTGAAACCTCTCCCAGAAACCCCATCAACACATCGATTAACAGAAAACGAAATAGTATGGTGAGCGCCATCCAGAGGAATGGGGCTACCAATCCAGAGAACATCAATAATAGCAGCACCAGATCATCGCTCAATGCTCGAATCTTATAGAGCCAAAACAGATTCAGTGATGGAACCAGCAGTAGTAGTGGGACAACCACCCAACGCAATGAAAACACACGGTCACGTATCAGTACCATAAACCCTTCATGGTACTCACGGTAGAGAAATAGCCCCAATAGCAGCCCAACGATGCTGTTGAGCAGATAGAGCAGGTAGAGAAAAGATTGAAAATCGGGTTCCATGCTATACTTAGGTACTTTCAAGCCACACTAAACGACTGCGAGATGAAGTATCGTTATCTAGTTATTCCACTGATTCTGTGGCTCATTCTCAAATATTTTGGGATCAATCATGCGATTGATGTACTGCAACAACGTAATGAGCACATCTCGCGGCATGCTCCTTAGAGAGCTCTTTTGGAAAACGCTTAAAGGAGCCTTTAATAAGCACACAATAAAAAAGCCCCAGAGAGAGCAGATCCCTCTGGGGCCTTCTCTACACTCCTTTATGAAGTGACCATCTCACCGACATGGTCCCAGTAGTCTGGAGGTAGGTCACTGGCCAACTTGAGGCCACCAAGGCAACCTGCATAGTCAGGATCATCAACATTGCTCACAGAGACGGTACCGTACTCGGTCAGCGCATCCCTAATCACAGTACCCAAGTTGGCGATGCGTGAACCGCCCCCCGCCAGAATGATGTTATTCAGCACGGTCTCCTGATCTTCAGGATCAAAACCGGCAACCAGATGCTTAATCTGCTCTACAATATCAGGTACGATCGCGTTACAGGCCAACTCCAGCTCTTCTGTCACATCCACAGTAACGGGCTTGCCGTTCTCACGCATGGTAACCATCACCTTATCACTGGTGCTGCCAACAAAGGCGTGCTGCTCTTTGATCGCACGGGCAATACGCTTGTTGATCTGGACATTGGGGTAACGCATCTGGATCGATTCCATCAATAGATCATCGACAAAGTTACCTGCCTTGAGCAGCGTTACTTGATCTTCTTCATCAGGAACCTGCCCCTTGAGAGCACAGAGATCGACGGTACCCGCACCGATATCAATCACGATGCTGTTGAGTAGCACATCTTGGCCATAGGCCACCATGAAAGGTTCAGAGATGACCATCGCCACATCCATCACTTCACGAGCCAGCTCCAATAGCACCTCTTTATTGAATGCTGAGGCACGGGCCGGTACCCCCACAATACCGCAGACACGATCACCCGGTTGTGGATCTGCAAGACTAACTACATGACGAATCAGCTCTTTGGCGACCTCTTGGTCGCGGTCTCCGGTCTCTTTAATTACACCATCTTCCAGAGGGAAGTAGTGGTTCAGATAGTGACGCTCCAAGGCCTCACTACCGACAACATGGGTAGCCCCCAAAAGCTTGACACCAATCAAATCTTTTGGATAACCGACCACAGAGTCGATCATTGTCTTCAAGCTACGGTCAGTCATAATTGAGGTACGAGATGTCCCCAAATCAATCCCAATTAACAGGTCTCTTCCTTTATTTTCCATCTACTCCACCCTTCGATATTGTGGTCTGATCAACCAGCAGTTATTGAATATTTATTACTTACCAAGATGGTACTGCATTATACACAGTAGCCATTAACTCTTTGAGGTTAAATTTTTCAGTGCGGATTTGCTATCTTGCAGACCGTATTTAACTCCTGCTGCACTATAACGCCCGATATTTAAAACTCCTTTTACACCATTTGTAAACAAATTGAGCACCCCCCCCCCTAAATTCTCAACCGCTACTGACCTATCCTCTACCTTTGCTGAAGGGGGCTGAGGAACAACCACACCTGGTGCACCGGGCTCAACCCGATTGCGCCGCTGTCTTTTTTGGCTCACCTTCGTGTCAGTAAAATGCCGAATCGCCTCTCTACGCTGCGCAGAGAGGGTGTCTCCGCTGCGTGTGCCTGCAATTTTATCCAGTGCCTCATCAAAATGAGGGGTCTCTTCACTATCCATCTCACTCTCCTCTTCTGGCGCGTCAGTATCTACCGAAGGCTCATCAGCTACAGTCGCGGCGGCTTGCTCCTCTACGGAGGCAGCATCCTCTTCTTCAATCATTCTGATCGCCTCTGCAACCTGCTCTGTATGGCTGGGCTCACTCTCTTCTGGCTCTGCCTCAGCCTGCTCTATTTTTGGCTCCACCTCTTTTCGAGCCGCCTCAGTAGCCAAGGCATGGACCGCATCCAACATAGAGGTTCGCGGTTTTTCTACCGGCTCAACTAGAAACGATTCAGGTCCATTTTCAGGCAATTGGGGGAGAACGTCCTCTTCTTCAGCCTCTTCTTCAGGTTGTGGCGCAAAAAATGCGGGGAGAGGCTGCAGCTCTTCCTCTGGCAATATCGCAACGGATTCTGCAACCTCTTCATCCTCTGTCTCTTCAGGAATTTCTTCAGCAACGTCCATCACCGGTACGGCTTGCTCTGCCTCTGCAGGAGCTTCTGCAACAGTGGTGGAAGCAACCATCACTTCAGCCGCAGAGAGTTCAGGTTCAAAAGTCTCACGCTCTCCAGACCAAAGACCCAGATAGTCACTCGCCATTGTCGCGCGAGAGGCTGAAGCTATTGCTGTGACGGTCTGCTCTTCCATATCCTCTTCTATTATCTCGTTTTTCTGAAAACGGGGCTGCAGATTAAAGGGGTGTGTCTCATCCTTGGTCTGCTCACTATCCAACAGCACTTGCTCGATCAAAGTGAGTGGCGTGACCTCTTCAACCTCAACCACAATTTCATGTTTAGGCTGTGGCTCGGCGGGTTCCAAGTGGCTCCAGTGGGACGACGGGGTGGCGTAGGGGTGGGTACGCTGTTTTGCCTCATGCAATACAGGCTCCGGGCGAGGCGGCTCCTCTTCTACAGTGGTGCTTACCCCACTCTGAAAACCGGGGGGAATTTGAGCTTGAACGGGACTGATCCCTTTTTTTCGAACAGAAGCCTTTGACATTTTAATCACCTGCTGTTGCGGACTGTCGGCCTTTTTGCGGCTATTGGTCACGCTACTTGTTTTATTCTTGACCCGCTTTTTGGTAGCAGCGGCCTTTTTCACAGCAACTTTTTTCTTGGCTGCTGTCTTTTTCTTCACACTCTTTTTGACTACCATCTTCCCTGCCCCCTCTATAGACTACCTCAGAGTGACGTAGCGCTGATTCCCATTACGTTCTACCAGTAATAATACACCACTACGAACATTGGTCTGAGCCAGCGCAAGATCCAACTCCCCAGCATTGGTGACTGGGCTACCATTGATCTTGAGCACTACATCCCACTTCATCATACCGCTATTATTCGCCACAGTAGCGGGCTTAACGTCTTTGACCAGGGTCCCTTGCTTACCTGCCAGTGAAGGAAATTTGCCTACAACATCAGCGGCGATAGGCTTTAGCTCCATCCCCAACCAGTTGATCTCATTCACCAACCCAGCCGGAGGCTGCCCTGCGGTTGCCATTCCAGCGGTTCCATTCTGCCCGGTAATTACCAGATAGAGATTGATACGTTCTCCACCACGGTAGACCCCCAGACGGATACTGTCACCAACCTGAGCGGTACCCACGCGCTGTGCCAACTGCTGTGGATTCAGCACCCAGCGTCCATCCAACTTGAAGATCACATCACCTGCCTGCAACCCTGTGCGCTTGGCTGAACTATTGGGAAAGACTGAAGAGACAAAGGCTCCGTCAGTCACCTGCAGGTTAAGCTCATCCGCCAGCAGAGGATCGATCAGTGTGAGCTCTGCGCCCTCCACAACCGTTTTGCCTCCAGCGGCTATATTCAGCCCTAACATGGGGTTGGTGATAATCTGGGGAAGACTGAAGCCACTGCCACCATTCGGGGTTGCCAATGCGACCACATTGCCCTGTACAGCGCCCTGAATTTGGTGACAACTACTACAGACCATTGTGGCTCGACCATCGGCCAGATGGTTACCTGGGGGGGTTGCCTTTGCGGGAATCACTGGGGGGATACCTGTGCCTCTCATGGCGACATTACCGCCCATCGCTGCACCGCCGCCAATGATCTGGTGGCACATCTTGCACTCCATCTGCTTGCGACCATCATTGTGGTTGCCTGGAGGCGTGCTTCCTGCACGGATTGGTGGCGCGGCCTGAGCAGCCACGGTCATCCCCATACCGTTATTCGCCCCCCATGCCACCGGCTGCGGCTGTGGTTGGTTCTTTTTGAGTTGATCCTCAATAAAGAGCTTGGCCTGATTGATCGGTACCGCAAATCCGACCCCGGAGAATGCCCCGGTTGGAGTATAGATGGCGGTGTTGACACCAATTACAGAACCATCACGATCAACCAGTGGGCCACCAGAGTTACCCTGATTGATGGCTGCATCGGTCTGCAGCAGGTCTGGATGGGTCAAGTTATCAATCACCATCGATTTACGTCGTGCAGAGATAATACCGCGACTGACCGTTTGGTCGAGACCAAATGGGCTACCCAGCGCCAGTACCGACTGTGCAATCTCTACCAGATTACTATCTCCCAGTAGTGCGGGTGTCAGCGGAGCATCTGTTTTAATACGCAACAGTGCGAGATCTATTAGCTCATCCACTTTTACAGTCGATGCCGTATGGCGTTGTGTTCCCTGCGCACCAAAGGTGGTTACCTGAATACCGGTTGCCCCCTTGATCACATGGTAATTAGTAAGAATCAAACCATCTGGACTGACCACTACACCGGAACCGATACTCTCTGTCGAGACCCCAGAAGAGGGGTTTGCAAAATGTAGCAATCCATCTTGGGCTTGTGCTGGTGGAGTCGTTGCTGTTGTAGTCATCGCATTAATATTAACGACACTACCTCGCAACTGCTCTGCGACTAGGCGGAAACTACCTGGTGCATCCTCACCAGCATTGACATTCATCCCCATACCACCACGGGGCCGCTGCTGCATCATTGCAACCACTGCACCCTGTGCTGTACTGCCTATAATTTTGTGGCACTGTTCACAAGGGGGCTTATCACGGCCATCACGCTTGTGGTTTCCCGGGATTGGTGCATTGGGGCGAATGGGGGGAGCCGGTGCGGCTACGTTCATACCCATGGCTGCCCCAGGCTGCATCATCGCAACAGCTGCGGCTTGCGCAGGAGCCATCTGGTTAATCGGTGCCGAAGTGTGTAGCTTTCGCTCAGCCTGATAGGTGAGATAGTGATACTCATACACATAGACTGAAATCAGGATTGCCACAGCAACCCCACCTATCATAAATATATATTTACGCAGGTCTTTTCCGCAAGTAATCTGCGGATTTAAAAGCGAGTCAATCATTCGCTCTCCTTGTTGTCAGCTGAAGGCTTATGATCGGCTGCTACGGCTTCACCCGTGCTCTCTTTTTTCGCCTCTGTTCTCTTGGGGGTGGTTGGCTCATCGGCCAGATCCATCAGGTCTTCATCACTTTTATCTTGGTCCGCAACGGTTGCCACACGGCTTACACCAGCCATCAGTGCGACCATTCCAAACAGTAACAGCGCCAGCGGTACAATGCCTCTGAGTAACTCTTCAACGGAGTACCACCAAACCGACAGTCCCCATAACCCCAACGCAAAGGCGAGCAATCCTGCAATTATACTGGGCATCTACTGTTTCCTTCTCTCTAAACTGTTTATCGCACCATTGAAGGTGCACGCTACTGGATCTTTTTTCATGATGATAATCACTACTAGAAGTCGTACTCTACTGCGGGGTCCTGTCTTCGCGGAGGAATCGGCTCTTCACAACGCTGCATCACTGAAAAAGCGTAGAGCATGATAGCCAGATTTCCGATGCCCGTAAAGACGAATGGTGCATAAGGGCCAAAATAATCAAAGAGAAACCCGCCAATCTGTACAAAGAGAATCATTCCGATTCCCCCTACCGTATTGAAAGCACCCAGTACAGAGCCTCGCATCTCATCCGGAGCGAGGTCAATGGTTAGTACTTGAGGTGAGAGCAGCGTACCCGCCTGCCCTGCAGCAATCAGCATCGCCGGAATATAGATCTCCCACTGAAACGGGTTGACCACAAACCACATGGAGACAAATCCCATCCCGGAGAGGGACATGCTCAACACAATCGCTGGAAGACGTCCAAACTGTTGAATAAACCATCCCCACAAAGGGATAGTTAACAGAATCATCGCGCCAATAGAGCCAATCAAGAGACCACCTTGAGCCACGGCCTCCTCCTGAGTCAAACCGTGAATATCGGCAAAATAGACAAACCAGAGCATCAGAAAGAGCCCGATCAACACCATATCATTTCTTGAGGAGAAGGCAGAAGCAAAGGTGAGGCGCAAACGCGCATCCTCTTTTACCAGCTTCTTTACCTTCTTCCACGGAATTTTCACATCATCCAATTTCTTCGCCACATCGATCAGAGAACGATTTGCAAACCATGCCCCCAATAGTGCTACTGCTGCAACCAGATACATGGTTGCCATCAACCCCGCATGTTGAGGGATCTGCATAATCACCGCATAGACGAGGGTTGCGCCAAAGGACATCATGAAGGCCGCGTTAGCCATCATTCCCGCACGCCCTTTTTGGTCTGAAAAATCACCCGCCAAAGCAGCCAGTTGAGGCCAAACAGCGGCTGTTCCCAAAGACATGATGATGCGCATCAGATAGAAGATGGTGAGTCCACTCATCCCCAACCAGACACCAATCTCCAGACTGGAGGGGATCATCAAGGCTCCCACCGCTGCAAATAGGAAACCATAGATTACCACCGGCACACGACCATAACGGTCAGAGAGATACCCCAGATAGCCCACAAAAAGAAGATCCGCAACCTCGGTTACGGTCTGCACAGTTGCATTGACGGTGCCAGCACCATCTGCATCGATCCCGAGTACGGTACGCAGAAAGATGGGCTGAATCGCCAGCACCATCGTCATGAAGATCATGCAGATCGCAGAGAGCAAATAGAGTGTATTGCGGTGATACCCCTCAAGTTGCTGCTGCATTGTGTTACTGCCCTCTATTTCCATAAACAGGCGAGCCTCAATAACAGAGGCTCGTGTTTAAATCAGTTCGATACACCCCGCCCTAAAAACGGGTAGAGAGCGTGTAGATCAGCGGGAGTCTCCACGCCTTGTAGAAAATAACGGAGATCATCCCCCCTAAGGAGAAGATCAGTACCAAGGTTGCCAGACTACTAAAGAAGAATTTACCGATACCAGGAAGGTAGAGGGTAAAGATCGCAAGGATGCCCATAATCCAGATCACCAACCCCTGACGCGCATGAAAGTAGACATACTGGTCATCACGATTCATGATCAATGGGACAAAAACCAGAATCCCCAAATAGCTCATCATCGCCAAAACCTTGGACTTCATCCCACCACTACTCTGAATCACACCAGAAACCATGTTCTATTCCTCTACTAACGACTCAATACAAAAACTGTATCGGTTAACAATTACTCTGCAACAACCGTCTGCTCAGACTGTGCCTGCTCTTCAGCACTCAGCTCACCCTCTATTTTGCGGCTGCGATAGTAACCATAAGCTGCGGTAACACCTAAAACACCGACCAGCGCAGTTCCCCAAACACCAAGCCCTAACCCTAAACCCAGACCTGCTTTACTTGCTGTGGTACCACCGGTAGTCGCTGCGACCGTAACCATTTTGGCGTTACCCACAGCACCTGCAACGGGTGCAGCTTTGGCAGCCATAGCGCCCTTTGCCATCGGTGCTACAACAACATCGGCATTGGCCTGAACCATTGCAACTGTTTTAGCCTGTACTACACCACCATCCCAAGTGGGGACACCGCCAGCGACAGCACCTGTGCCGGCTTGAGCAACGGGTGTAACTGCGACTGGAGCCGCAGCAACCACACCTTGTGTTTTGGCTACAGCAGCTGGGGCCGCTACTTTAGCAGCAGCTACACCACTCGCTGACTTGGCTGCTGTGGCAGCAGCGGAGGGCTTCAGCACCAACCATGTACCTGCGTTATTACCACCCGCAACCATAGGTGCTTGCCCTATAGTGACTGTTTTACCAACCAGTGAACTTGCTGCAGGAGTTGCATTCGCCATCTTCAACGCAACCAAGTCGCCACCGCCTGCAGGCTGTAGGAATAGAGTTGAAGCCGCTGTTTTTCCAGCCATCATCGGCTTCACTACGGTAAAGTTTTGGCCCATCAATGCCGCAGCCTGTGCCCCCTGACGAGTACCTTCCAGCTTCAGCATGGTGGCAGAGGAGCCTACCAGTTTAGAGGTAGCACCCGCATGAACCGGCTGCATCATTAACCAATTATTGGTAACGCCAGCTCCAGCCATCATAGAAGGTTTACTTACCGCTACGGTCTTACCCACAAGAGTGGAGACATCGGCCATCTGCCTAGCACTCTCAATCTTCGCAGCAACCACATCACCGCCCGCGCTGGGAGTCAATGTAATCATTCCACCGCCACCAGCATTGGTGGCACTTGCAATCTGTCCCACTTTGAAGGTTTCACTTCCTGATGCCGCAAGCAGTTGCGTCAACTGGTTCGCTGTATCGACCTGAGCCATCATAATTTGATCTTGGACCACGGTGCTGCTCCTCTTAAACTTATTTAATTTTTTATTTTCACTGCTGAACTAAGCTGAGCTGAGCTGAGCTGAGCTGAGCTGAGCTGAGCTGAGCTGAGCTGAGCTGAGCTGAGCTGAGCTGAGCTGAGCAAATGAAAAAATATAACAACGTTCTAAATTTTAACAACATCTATGCTTTATTACCATACAAATAAACATGCCATTCTAAAATTAATCAGGCATTAGTACTCACTTCTCTACTTCCAGCGGAAGAACCCCTTTTCAACGGGTTGCATTACAATAAGGTCATGACATTTAATACAGCGCCCTGCTGCAGGGTGCGGGCGCTCTGAAGTGGCCTTGATGGGCGGCCCTAACTTCACCACATTCTCGCTGATGGCCTCGTAGAGCGCACCAATCGGGGTCTTATCTTGGGTACCCGCTGCTGCACCACCATTAATCAAATGACAGTTGATACAAACCCCTACATAGGGGTGCGGCATGCTATCCCCCATCGTAATACGGGGAATATGGGTCACTCTCATGGGACTATATTCTGTTTGTGGTGAGACCAGATCAATAACCGGATCAAACAGTGAAGGCTCAGTAGGCTTGGGCAACCTCCCCATCAAGCCATCGGTTGCAGCTCTTTGCGATGGATCAGAGATCATCTTCTCCCAGAAGAAGCCCGATCCGACCATGACCAGCACCAACAGTACCCATACAGAGGGTAGAGCCGCTGGTCGCGCCTTGGCAATCAGTTGTTCCAGTCGCTTCATTGTATACGATTCTGCGTCAACACTTAGCGGAGCTGATCACCCCAGAGCGCCAGACCATCAATAGAACGCAAACGGCAAGTTACGCCGTTGACAACAATATTGCGTGCGTAGTGGACAGCCCCTGGGCGAATCATATCAAAACGAAAGGATTCACCGCTCACATTGGCCCCTTCGGTTACAGCGCACCCCTGAAAGGTAAGATACCACTCAGGAGCCAATGAAACCTCTTGGTGTGCAACGCCAGACCGAATCATTACATGAATCTGTCCCCAACCGCCTGGGTCACGATTGATCACCTGTGTGACTCGCCCTTGATAGGATTCGGTCGCCGCTACTTTGAACGGCTGCAACTGGCGAACATTCTGCATTTGTACTGCTTGCGGAGTGGTCTGCCCCCAAGCTACTTGCTGAGACATGGGAGCATTCACTGGTGCGTTCACCGGAGCATTGGCTGCACCCGCCCTTACCTGACGATGCAGATGAGCTTGCCCCTGTGCGGGTCCGGTGCGCGCAGTCTCCACATCTACGGCAATATCATTGGGGATCATCGCATCGATAATGATGCTGATAAAAAACAGTCCACCAGCCAGCATCACCAGCTGTTCTGGTCTGATATTCCATTGCTTAGGCTTTATTTTAGACCACCAGTTCGCTACATCCATTACTACTCCCCTTAGTTAACGGTTACGACTGGGATATCACCCCTGCCACGGGTAGCGTGTTTACGCGCCTGACTCCCTTTCATCACCTGTGCAGGTGTGAGCGAGACACGAATATCATGGATGTGCTCCATCTCATAGCTGATCTTCTCTTTGACCCACTGCACAACTTGGTCCCCTTCACGTACTGTCAGCCCCTTGTCGACATGTACATTAAGATCCAGATGCATCTCTTCTCCGACATGACGGCCACGCAGGTAGACCACACCGAGAACACCATCCACCTCTTGCGCAAGGTCATAGATCTGTTTCAGCTCTTCAATATCCAGAGAGGAGTCCATCAATCCAGAGATCGCATCCTGATTCAGCTCAATACCGATATGGATCACCATAAAGCCAACCACTACAGCTGCAAGGTTATCTGCAATTGGGAAGCCCATAACGGCAATACCGATACCCACCAGTACGCCAACGGAAGAGAGCGCATCAGAGCGATTGTCCCATGCATTGGCCATAATCGCTGGACTATTGTTCTCAGTACCCACACATCCCTGGTAACGATACATCAACTCATTGGTGATAGCCGAGACCAGTGCGCCCAGTAGTGCCATTGGATTAGGCTCGGAGATATCCCCCGCCATGATCCCGGAAATGGACTCATAAATCAGGTAAATTGCACCAAAAATAAGAATCAACCCCACAATAGAGGAGGAGATGAACTGTATATTTCCGTAACCGTACGGGTGCTTATCATCCGCAGGACGACTAGAGAGTTTCAAACTCGCCATAGTTACACCACTGGCGACCACATCGGCCCCAGAGTGCATGGCATCGGCCACCAGTGCTGCACTACCGGTCATCATCCCCAGCAGCCCTTTATAGGTCATCTGTCCGATATTGACCAGAAAAGCCCACCAGACGACTTCGTTTCGACAATCTCTACAGTGCTCAAATTTCATAATCTATTGCTAAACCTTATGGTTATCCATCTAACTGTTGCGGCTCTGAATTCAGACCCACTCTTCCTGCCGCAGGTACTCCAACAGGCTGGCACCGGGAATCCGATAGTTTCCGTTGACCAGCCGCCCCTTAATCTGCTGCTGCTTTAACTTTTCAATCATATCCAACCGCTCAACCCCAAGCAGCACCGCTGCCTCATGGGAGCTATAAATTCTGTGAGGCTGAATCTCTTTACGCTCTCGTAACTGAACATTTCTCAAACTATTCAGGCTGAGTGTCACCCCAAGCAGGGTTCCCAAACGTCCAAGAGCCAACCAAACAGGAGTCATTCAACCACTCCTTCAGCCTCTTCTTCAACCACCTCTACAGCGGGCAGCTCTTTTTCGATAACTACTGTATCAAGAGGTAACGGCATCTCCTCTACCACTTGCCTATTTCCATTGGCCGTGTCATTAGAGTGGTTACGTTCCGCTGTGAAGGGTAACAACTGTTCAAAGATACTACGGTGAATTTCAGGTCTCTTATGCGCCTCATCTTCCGCAATGAAGTAGTCGAAGCGGTGGAAACGGGTCACTTCAGCCAAGATATACCATGGGAAGTTGGAGATCTCGGTATTAAAGATACGCACTTTCTCCTGATAGGCCATACGACGCTCGGCAATACGGTCCTCAATCTGCACCAATGAGACCATCATCTCTTTATAGGTTTCGGAGGATTTAATATTGGGATACTGCTCCGCAAGGCCGAGCAGACGCCCTAACGACTGCTCCATACCACTTTGACTCATATCTCGTAGTACTTTACTGAAGTCATCAAAGTCGGGGTTATTTTGAGCGCTTAAACTACGGTTAATCGATGCCTCAACCTCTGCGGGGAGATTGACCTTCTTGATGATATCTTTACGCGCATCGGCCACATGAGAAAAGACCGCATGCTCCAGTGAGGCGTGGTTGAGGGTCAATTTGAGTAGGTTTTCAAACAGGTTGGTACGACGCTGGAAGGCCCCCTCTAAGTGACCACGCTTCGCCAACACCTCTTCTTGCATCATAATGAAGGCGTTGAACTTGTAGAGTACTGTCGCCGAAAAGATGGTGAGAATAATCAGCGAGACCACCAAAATGATCTTTGCCCCAGGAATATGGGGCATGTGAAAACGGGGGTTGATCTCTTCATGATAGAGCTCGCGCAGACGATCCTTAGATTCATTCATCCGTTCGCGCCCCCCCTGCAGGTCATCGTACCCCATTGGCATTAGGCTGCTCGCTCCTGCTCACTGCTGGCAGTTTTCTTGTCAGAGTCATCTGCTTCATCCACAACAGTGACCTGTGGTTCAGCATCACTGGAATCGGCCTCAACAGACTCAGGCTCTTCGTCTCTATTTTCCAGCTCGATCACACGCTTGTGATGAACCGTTGCCTGCTCACTCTCTCCCTGACTTTCGTAGAGAACGGCAATCAGGCGATGCGCCTTAAGGCTATCACTATTCAGCGCAAGTGCTGCTTGCAGTACCTCTATGGCCTCTATCACTTCACCCGCACGGTCCAGTGCGATAGCAAGCTTCAGCTGTACATCAAAATTCTCGGCATCGTTATCACGATCTTCACGCAGCAACTGCAGCAGTTTTTGCTGCTCTCCAAGCCCTTCGTATACCTTTCCAAGCACAATACGCAATCGGGTACTCTGTGGGCGCTCCTCCAGAGCTGCCTCTAACAACAGTTGGGACTCCTCCAGTTTTCCGGTCTTATAACAGCAGATCCCCAGGTAGAGGGAGACTTCAGAGTCATCTGGAAATTCTGCATGCAGCTCTGTCAACAGCTTCTGCGCTTGCAGATAGCGATGACGGCGTGCTAACGATATCCCTTTATCCCGAAAGTAGTCGTGACGCAGATCTTCATCCACTTTGAATACTTGGTGGAAGCTATTGATAAAACGGTCACTCATCCGTCCCAGAATACGCATACCTGCCTTTGTATATAGCCCCAGCAGATCATTCAGTTGTACCTCAATAGCCATCTCTCTCTTATCCTATTTTTTTTGGTTATATTGATTTTGTCTTTTATGCAAAGATCAACATTTTGACACCAATCACCAACATCAATCCAGCATAGAGCCATTTCAACCCGTCTACCGAAACCATCTTCAACCATTTCGCACCCAACACTCCACCTAGGTAGGAGGTTGGAATCAACACCAACGCCAGCCCCAGTGGCTGCATCAGGTCATAAGCACCCACCATCGTACCATGAATTAACGAGGTCAGTGCGGCAACCAGTGAGGCTGCAAAAACCATAATGGAGCTGTTAGCGATGGCGTTCTTCCAACGTGCAGACTCCAGATATCGCAATAGAGGAACCTGAATCACACCACCACTGATACCCAGCAGACCGCTTACAAAACCCATCGGCAGGCCCAGCACTCCATGCCGCAGCTTTTCATTGCTCTTAATGGTTGAAACCATGCTGCTTTCATCTTGCGGCTCGACTACGGCATCCCCATCACCACTCAACTCCAACTCATATTCGTCACGGTGGTTGAAAATCTCATGCAGGGTCTTACCCCCCATGAACAGGGCGAAGATACCAAGCAGGTAACCGATCCACTGGTCATTCAGTGCGGTACCGATAAAGTAACCGATGACTGCACCTACAATTGCAAAAGGAATGAGCTGCTTAACCAGCTCCCACTGTACAAAGCCAGACTGCCAGTTTTTCCAAGAGGATGCTCCATAAGTAAATACGTTGGTCACAAAGGCAACGGGGCGAATCAGCAGCATTCCATAACCGAAGAAGAGGAACATGCCAGAGACTAGAATAATGCCTCCACCCATCGTCATAAAGCCGCCCACCAGCCCTGAGAAGAGACCCAACAGCCCTAGCCCCATGATCGCTTCAATGGTGTGCCCTCCCAGACGGAACTGGACGGTATGATCTACATCTTGAGTAGCCGCTGTTGCCGCTGGAGCTGTCTGCCCCATCGCTTGCGTGGCTGCAATATTGACCCCTTGCAGACCACCTCCAGGCTGGGCAAAACTCATGCTTCCGGCAGGAGCGCCCGCTGCAGCGGGGTTGCTTGCATTAGTTTGAACAGCAGCCCCCATGGTGAATTTCACCTGCTTGTTAAATACGTGATAGATCACATGGGAGGGAACGGCATAACCGTCGACCATTCCATTGCCTACAATCACAGGCAGGTTAACGCCAACCAGCTCTCCCGCTTGAGAAACCAACGCTCCACCGGTCTGATCGCTCACGGTCACCGCATCGGTCATCAACAGTCGACTGATATTGGCACCCGCAGCGCTGTGGATCACCTGACCACGTTGCAACACGCGACCACTACTGCTCAGCGACATCCCCTGCTTGCCCAACCCCATACCCACTACAGGATATCCCCCAGCAATTGAGGTGGTGTCAGCCAAGCGGATATATAAAAAACGGTCCTGTGTATTCAGCTTCAGCAGCGCAAGATTGTGTGTGGGGTCTTGGCTGATCAACTCTGCCTCATAGTGACGCGAGCCATTCTGCGTTGGAATTCCTACTTTGAGGTCAGCCATATTGAGGATGGGGTGAAGCACGGTAACCACGTAACCATCAGGATGAACCAACACACCAGAGGCAAGCGGCCCTGTACCTCGGTTCATCCCCTGTTTGGACTGAATATGTACTAAAGCGGGTTTAACTAACTGCTCTATCTTCTCCAGTGAGGGAGAGGTATTCGTGGCGGCAATACTAAGCATGCCGGCTCCACTGACACCCGCCATCCCCTGCTCCATTGAGCTGATGGCGTACTCCTCTATCTCGAACTCTTCCAGATAGTGATCCAGAATATAGAAAGCCCAGAGGAAGGTAATCAGGCTAAAGACCGCCAGCGCTAACGCTGGCAGCTTCCAACTCTTTTTACAGAAGATAATATTGTTCGGAGACAACGGAGGTCGCGGACGCCCATAAGAGTCACTCTGCTGCTGTTCAAGTGCCATGCTATTCCCCTAAAATTAGAGCGTTACCGGTGAATAGTCGTCCAAATCATCGGAGTCGTCCTGTTCAACCGCTTCACCTGTAAACTTCACATGAACGCTACCCATATGAGGAACCACCCGAACCAGTCGATCCGACACATCTTCACAGATGTCACTGGCCTCATCGACCGTCAGCTCTGCATCCACACGGATAACCATGTCAACCCAGAGGTCTTGTCCAACCAGCCTTGTCTTCAGCTCTTCGACCGCCTCTACACCAGCGACCTTCAATGCTTGATGGCTAATCTCCTGCTTCACCTCTTCAGGGGCACTACCATCCATCAACCCTTTATAGGCCTCGCGGAAGACATCACTACCCAAATACATCAAATGCGCCGTCTCAAACACCGCAACCGCTGTATCGATCCAAGGCATATTGAGGTAGTGCGCACCAATAATACCCAGTGCTACCGCAACCGATGAGGTGGCATCTGCATGGTGGTGACGAGAGAGCGTGCGCACCATTGGGCTATTCACCTCAATAGAGACGCAACGTGAATAGAAGTACATCACAACATTGACCAAAATGGAGATAATTGCAGTCCACAACGCAATGATATGCGGTGAGGAGTGAACATTGTCATCCATTAAGACTTGAATAGCGTGAATCAGCAGCAGTGAGGTCACCCCCAAAAAGACCACACTGATGATCATAGAGAGGATAAATTCAATCTTGCCATGACCGTAAGGGTGTTCACGGTCCAGAGGACGACCTGAGACCTTAAGCCCGACGATCACCAACAGTGAGGTGATTACGTCTTTGGCCGAGTACATCGCATCTGCCACCAGCGCCTGTGACCCCGAGACAAAACCGACAAACCCTTTAAGGATCATCAGAACCAAATTGGTCCCCAACCCAATCCAGCCGATATAGCTTGCACAANTGATGCACTTCGAATATCTCATAGGTACTCTTTCCTACTCCAGTTCTTTAATTAAGACAGCTCCCCAAGAGTCTGATATGCAATCAGAATCCTGATGGACCTCTTAATGTAATGTCTCGCTCTTTATCTCTGCGCTTTGACTGCTTCATAATGAAGGTAAACAGTGCAGTCGCATATCCTGCGACAAATGCTCCGGCAATAATCAGGATCAATGGCACACTGAATGGGCGCCCAGCAACCGCATGAATCTCTGCATGCTCCATATTCTGTGATGAAAAAATCAACAACAGAACGATGAAAATCAGCATCACTACGCTTTTAAACACGGTTACTTACCTTCTCCATCAATCACTTACCGAAAAAATGGCATTTATACGCTTCATAGCGGGTCGATTATCCATAAAATGGGGGTGATCGCAATCATTTCTGCCTCGAATAAAAGCAAAAGTCTCGCAAAATTAGCCCGCGGTGCTACGAGCCTTGTGGTAATTCATAACTACATCATGAACTCGACTTTGACTCAGTGGCTTCACCACAAAACCAGAAACGCCCTGAGAAACCGCTCTCTTTACTGTTTCAGGGTACGCATCAGCACTCACCATGCAGACAAAGGTCTCTTTGTCTTCCTCTCGAATCCTCTTCAAAGTATCGATACCATCCTCTTCAGGCATATTGATATCGAGAAAGATCATGTCTGGTTTTTTACTCTTGTAGAATTCGAATGCCTCTATGCCATTTACCGCACGAGCAACCACCTTACACCCCTCCTGACGCAATAGATCGGCCAGTAAGGTACGCATCGTCTGTTCATCATCCGCAATCAGAACACGGGGAGTATCTAGCATTGACATGGTGAGTTAAAAATATTTAATTACCGCAGTACACAGAATTGAAATCAGCCCTGATTATAAAGCAGAACGTTTTTCTATTCCATGGTCACTTCGATGAAAAAGTACAATATCTCCCCCTTTCCACAGAACCACGGGGCTACAGTGACCAAACACACAAGAACAACGCACTACCGATATTGAAGCCCACAGTGGAATCGCTCAATTTTTGTCCCTTGGGTACAGTCTGGGATAGAAACTGGAACGGCAGCATCTGCATTGGATTTTAGAGCCACCCCCAGATTGATCATTGCTGCAACGACCACAATTCCAGTAAGTGAACTTAGGGTATAGATGACTCGTTTTTCAAGCTTATTCATTGGCGTATCTCTTGGCTGTATATTCTAAGGATGTAGATCCTTCAGCAAGAGAGGTGCCAAGAACTAAGGAATCCCTTAACTCTTGATTGGAAATAGCTTATGTATATTTACTTTCAATCGGTTATAAATAGAAAATGATAGTTCAATTTAGCAGAAACATTCTATTGAACAATGCAACGGTAATCATTGCCGCCTTCTAGGGGCGATTTTTGGCTTAGACGGCACAAAGAAAAACGGCTTACCCCATTACAAGGTAAGCCGTTTTTTGATATGGCGCGCCCGGAAGGATTCGAACCTCCGACACCTTAGTTCGTAGGCATCCTGATAGCGCATCAACACATTGAAATAAAATAACTTTTGTAGATTCACAACCAGCACCAATGACTACAATTATCAATAAGGATCAACTACAATTTGACTACACTAATAACAACCGAAGCCCCACCAACAATACAGGTGAAGGCTTCACCCCTTTCGTGATTCAACTGAGGATTCTAGGATGAATGAAGTGGTGCGGCAGATAGATGCGCTAGTGCTCCAGCGTTAACAACAACTAGAGCTCCCTATATGAACAATAAATACTGGTGGAAACGATCATTTTTTGAGCAAAATTTTGACCGCCTCTTTGGTCACTTCGTGCAGTATGAGAACATTATTGGATTTTTTCTCACCACCCACAAGTTACTGAAATGGAAAACAGTTAGGGTGATCCTCGGTTTTGAAAACTTACATTACTCTGATGAAGAAATAAAAATACTTGAATCTC
>JGI26272J51733_1000342_pt1 | contig 25875 bp, 25 predicted proteins | sample SaaInlV_120m_DNA_FD_51733 | JGI IMG/M metagenome (IMG submission 51733) | reverse complement strand
ATGGATCAAGCTTCACCATTCCAAATGAAACGCCCTGTGCGGACCCGCATGCAGGGTGTTGTGGGGAGGGCCGGGTAAAGACCGGCCCTTACCCGATTAGCCATTATTGAACTAACTCACCTGAACAGTTACATGTTTCCCTGTTCTTTCAATCATATCTACCAAAGCATCAATAGTGAATTTTCCAGACTTACCTCGCATGACATCAGATATTCTTGGGCGTGTAACATGTAGTAAATGAGATGCTTCTTCTTGTTTTAAGTGTCGTTCCTTAATCCATTCACTAATTAAGCACATTAATTGTGCCTTTATTTTTAACTTGGCTGCTTCTTGTGGATCAAACCCTAAATCTTCAAAGATATTGTCATGCTCTGAAGTTATATGAGTAACGGAGGTATCAATGCTCTTCATTACAATTCCCCTTTAGATATCGCGTCATATCGTTTCTTTGCTAAATTAATGTCTTGAGGACGAGTTTTTTGATCTTTTTTCTGAAAAGAATGAAGTACATAAATTTTTTCATGAAATTTAGCGACATACATGATCCGAAAAGCATTCCCATCATCACTAATCCGAATTTCCTTCACCCCTGTACCTACCGCCTGAAATGGCTTCCAATTTTCTGGTTCGAGACCATTTTGTATTCTATGGAGTTGGTATCCAGCGTCCTGCTTTGCTTCAAGAGGGAATTCAAGCAAATCGCTGTAGCTTGAACCTACCCAGTAAATTGGCTTTTCACTGTTCATACCAATCAATGTATGTAATTTTATACACTATGTCAATAATATGATGACTTTACTTCACTTTCTTTGGCTAACAGTTAACTATACAGAATTACTAACTATTGAATTATACGGATTCTGTATAATTCAATAACTACTGCCCTAGTTTGCGGAAAATCTCTGTATTTCCTCATTTTCATATCAACCATTCTGACCCATTAGACACACCGTGCAACCAAAAAACAACCTGTCCTTTTGTACAGGTATAGCAACAAGTGGCTGGTTGTCATTAATCAAGTGTATTGAGTGTTCTGGAAAATCTACCAATGACCATGTTGTTTCTTAAAATACCCCTAATCATGCCGCCATTGTGAGTCGATATGTTGGCTTCTTTCTGCAAGCCACTGCTCAATCTGCCTTCTATCTTGACCTGGTTGTGCGGAGGGGAGTTGTTTCAGTGATTTCTGGTATTTTCGGTACAATTTTCCTGTTTGGAGTGGTTAAAAGAGCCTTGTGACCTGCTGTTCGCTGCTCATGTTATAGATGGTCTGGTCGTGTTGGGCCAACAGTAGACCTCTTCCTCTGTTACTGAGATTACCAAGCCTGTTTGGGATGATATTTGCGATTGTAGCAGCAAGTTCGAACAAATTCTTAGGGTAGAGCCTTCTTTGCCATGACGTTGTTGGCTAAGCCGGTTCCAGCTTGGCGTAGCTGGCAACCAGCCATTTGGTGCCTGCCTCTGGGAAGTGGATCTGAATACGGGCCTGTGGGCCGCTTCCTTCCAGCATCAATACCGTCCCTTCACCAAATTTGGTGTGACGTACCTGTTGGCCCGGATGCAGTCCGGTACCAGAATCTTCAACAATGCGTGAACGGCTGTTTTGGGTGTAGCTGGAGGAGTAGCTACTGACGGGGCGGGAGATGGTGGAGCGAATCCGCACCTCCTGCAGCAGTTCATTGGGGATCTCTTTGATAAAGCGAGAGACCCGTGGATAGCTCTCTTTTCCGTAGAGTCTGCGACTTTCTGCGTGGGTCATGGTCAACTTCTGTCTGGCGCGGGTGATGCCGACATAACAGAGGCGACGCTCCTCCTCCAGACTGTCGGGATCTTCTGCCGATCGGCTATGGGGGAATAGCCCCTCCTCCATGCCGCTCAGGAAGACTTGCGGAAACTCCAGCCCTTTGGCGCTGTGCAGCGTCATCAACTGTACGCAATCCTCCCACTCATCTCCTTGGGTATCACCTGCCTCCAGTGCGGCCTGGGCGAGAAATTCATCCAGTATATTGAGTGATCCATCTTCCGGGCTGTATTGGCGGGCGGCGGTAACCAACTCCTCAAGATTCTCTACCCGTGCTTGTGCTTTTTCACTCTTCTGGTTTTTATAGTGGTCGAACAGGGTGCTTTTATGGATAGCAATATCGACCTGATCACTGAGTACTTTATCGGTTGCCTCTTCACTCATCCGCTCAATCAGTTGCATAAAGTTGATCAGTGCATTGCGGGCACGGGCGGCAAGTAGTGTCCCTTCGCTCTGTTCTGTGGCAGCTTGCCAGAGAGAAATACCGGCACCACGGGCATGGCTGCGTACTACCTCTACGGTTCGGTCCCCGATTCCACGGGTGGGTGTGTTAACAATGCGCTCAAAGGCGGAGTCATCATGACGGTGGGCCATCAAGCGCAGATAGGCAAGGGCATCCTTGATCTCGGCACGTTCGAAGAAACGCAGTCCACCATAGATGCGATAGGGGATATTGGCACTGAGCAGCGCCTCCTCCAGTACTCGCGACTGTGCATTGGAACGGTAGAGAATAGCGTTTTCATCTCTTTTACCCCCTTTATCAACCCAAAATTGGATCTGTTCGGCGATAAAACGCGCTTCGTCGAGATCATTGAAGGCGGCATAAAGCTGAATCGGCTCCCCCTCATGATCCTCGGTCCATAGCTCTTTACCTAACCTGCCAGGATTATTTTCAATGAGTGCATTGGCGGCATTGAGGATATTTCCAGTGGAGCGGTAGTTCTGTTCGAGTCGAAAGGTCTTGGTGTTTTCGAAGTCTTTATCAAAATTGATAATGTTCTCAATCTTTGCATTACGCCACCCATACACTGCTTGGTCGTCGTCACCGACTATGAAAATATTACCCTGTTCACCGCTCAAAAGTCGCAGCCAGGCGTATTGGATGGTGTTGGTATCCTGAAACTCATCGACCAATACATGGCTGAAGCGATTTCGATAGTGGGTGAGCAGATCCGGGTTGTTGAGCCACATTTCGTGGGCACGTAGCAGTAGCTCCGCAAAGTCCACCAGTCCACCCCGTTGGCAGGCCACCTCGTAGGCCATGTAGACCTGTATCATCTGCGTTAACCAGTGGTCATGACCCGGATCGATATGAGCGGCACGAACCCCTTTGTCTTTCTGTTCACTGATAAACCACTGTGCCTGTTTGGGGGGCCAACGCTCTTCATCGAGATTCATCTCCTTGATCAGGCGGCGTACCAATCGTAGTTGATCCTCGCTATCGAGAATCTGAAAATTCTGTGGCAGATTGGCCTCTTGCCAGTGGTTACGTAGCAGACGGTGGGCCAGCCCGTGAAAGGTGCCGACCCAGAGGTTACCGGAGGGCATCTGTAGCAGGGTTTCAATGCGCCCCTTCATCTCCTTTGCCGCCTTGTTGGTAAAGGTGACGGCGAGGATTGACCAGGGTGAAACCTGTTCTGCCTCAATCAGCCAGGCGATACGGTGTACCAGCACACGGGTTTTACCACTACCGGCACCGGCCAGTATCAGGGTGTTTTTGGATTCGGTGGTGACCGCCTGACGTTGTGCCTCGTTGAGCGGTTCAATAATTTCAGTAATATCTTCCATGGATTGCCATTCTACTGGTGGGGCGGGGTGTATGCGAGTGCCCAGAGCTGAATCTTGCGGACACCGGCCTGTTTCAGGGCCTTTGTGACCGCCTCCATGGTACTACCGGTGGTGACTACGTCATCAAACAGTGCGATATGAGCCCCTTTGAGGGGTTGGGTTACAGTGAATGCATGGTTGAGATTCTCTCTTCTTGCCTGGGCGTCCAGTCCGTGTTGGTCCGGGGTAAAGCGGACTCTGCGGCAGCCGTGGCGGTTGATCGGGATGCCGAGTGTCTTGGCGGGTATGCGAATCATCTCCAGTGCCTGGTTGAAACCGCGCTGTCGTAGCCGCTTGGGGTGGAGGGGGATTGGGAGAATTTGGTCCGGCAGTTCAAAGGGTTGCTGCTGTAGCCGCTGTTGTAGTTGTTGCTGGATCAGCAGCCCAAAGAGCCGGGAGAGGTGGAGTTTATGGTTAAATTTGAGTTGATGGATCAGTGGTGCCAGTGGCTCCCGATACTGGAAAGGGACAAAAATCTCGTCCCAACGATCTCTCTGCTTTAGCTCAAGTGGGACATGAGGCTGTATCGGTAGCTTGGGTCTACAGCGGTTGCAGAGAGGTATCGGGCCATGCGTTACAGGTTTCTGGCAGATTGCGCAGGGGCCGGTGGGCAGTAGTTGTTGAAGTCGTTGGTATACTTTTTTCAGCACGATTGGTTGACAGTGTTTCAGAGCAGGGTACGATCATCGACATTCTATAGGAGTAGACCGATTGAAGACCCCTGAAATTCGAAATAACTGGCAGCTGGAGGAGGTGGAGGCACTGTTTGACCTCCCTTTTAATGACTTGCTGTTTCAGGCACAGACTATCCACCGCATGACCTTTGACCCCAACAAGGTGCAGGTGAGTACCTTGATGAGTATCAAAACCGGTGGCTGTTCGGAGGATTGTAGCTACTGTTCGCAGAGCGCACGCAACAATACCGAATTGGAGCGTGAAAAGCTGGCAGAGGTGAATGAAGTGCTGGAGGCTGCGCGTGAGGCGAAGCGTTCCGGCTCTTCCCGTTTCTGTATGGGGGCAGCATGGCGTAACCCGAAAAGTAAGGATATGGAGCGTTTACTGACCATGGTCAGTGGGGTCAAGGCGTTGGGGATGGAGACCTGCATGACCCTGGGGATGTTGACGGACCATCAGGCGCAGAAGCTGAAAAAGGCGGGGCTCGATTACTATAACCATAATCTCGACACCTCCGAGGCCTACTATGGTGAGGTGATCACCACCCGTACCTATCAACAGCGTCTGGATACGCTGGAGCATGTACGTGATGCCGGACTGAATGTCTGTAGTGGCGGTATTGTCGGAATGGGAGAGTCGCGTCAGGACCGTGCCGCTCTATTGGCGACACTGGCCAATCTACCGAAGCAGCCGGATAGTGTGCCCATTAATCGACTGGTGAAGGTGGCAGGCACCCCGCTGGATGAGATGGAGAGTCTGGAGGCGTTAGAACCGTTGGAGTTTGTACGCACGATTGCTGTGGCGCGAATTTTGATGCCAGTTTCGTGGGTACGATTATCGGCAGGACGAGAATCGATGCGTGAAGAGCTGCAAGCACTCTGTTTTGCCGCGGGGGCGAACTCAATGTTTTCGGGTGAACAGTTGTTGACTACACCGAATGCGGGTGAGGAGAGTGATGCCTCTCTGTTTGCCAAGTTGGGGTTGGAAGCCTTGGCTGGAGAGGAGGTTGTGTTGGGATAGTGTAATGAATGCCTACACTATAAATACCTTTTAAAACTTATGGTAAAGTTAGCACTTAGTTGTATAGCAGTGATTCCCATTAATTTTCGAAGGCAGTTCTCTTTTTATCGATATGGCCCCGTTTAATCCAATGGATACTCAGGAAAACAGACGCATTCTTGCGGTTGATGATGAAGAGGGTGTGCTCGCCCACTACCGGACAATTTTTACCCCGTCCGACCGCAAGGCTCTGCTTGCACAAGATCAGTTGTATGGTGTGTTGGAGGATGGTTCGGAGACAGAGCCGAATCTGGGCGCTGAGCAGCCTACCTATCTGCTGGACTGTTTTTCACAAGGTATGGATGCGGTTGCAGCAGTCGAAGCCTCATTGAAGGATCAGCAGCCGTATGCGGTAGCACTGATTGATATGCGCATGCAGCCGGGGATCGATGGGCTGGAGACGGCACAAAGAATCAGGCTTCTGGACAGCGAGGTGAATATTATTTTCATCACCGCCTACAGTGACTATACGACCGATAAAATATTCCACCAGATCAGTGGTTCGGTACTCTGGTTTCGTAAACCCTTTCATACTGGAGAGATTGTTCAGGCCGTCCGTAATAGCTGTGATCAATGGCATCAGGCGTATGAGTTAGAACAGTTACGACAAGATCTGGCCTATCGGGTTGATCTGCAAACCGAGCGTTTGCAGTCAAAAGTAAAGTCACTTTCAATTCTGCAGAGAAACAGTCTCAAACGTGAGCTGAAAATGGGGGAGATGAAGCGGCAGATCTATAGCTTGAAGGCATTTCAGGATTTGCGACTGCTTCTTTCAAGTAATCCGCTACCGGAGCCGGACGCTTCCAATACAGAGTTCAGGCCAGTTGAGTTGTTGCTGGTTGATGATACAAGTTCAGCACACTCAACCTATCTGCCACAGTTGACCGCTATCGGGTTTCAGGTGATGGTTGCAGGCTCTTTTGATGAAGCCTTTAAGCTTGCAACGCGCTCCTCGACTGAAGTAGTTTTGATTGGTATCTGTCTATCCGGTGACTGTGGTAAGCAGCTGATCACGCAATTGCGTGATGATTCTCATACTCTGTATACATTACCCCTGTTGCTTACCAACAGATGTGATGAGATGGTGGCGGTAGAGGCTGGAGCAGCCTATTGCATCAATAAAGGGCACCCCGCTTTTCTGAATCAGATGGAGTTGGTGCGTGACTATGTTCAGAAAAACAGATCGCTTCAGTCCGCTTATATTCCTGAGAACAACTTCTCTGAAAATCGGCGTGTGTTACTGGTGGATGATGAACCACAAGATTTGGATCTACTTCAAAATTGCCTGAGAAGTGAGGGAGACCCCAGTGGTATGGTTCCACTTGAGGAGTTCGTTGATAAGACAAGTAGGCACCATAAGGTGGAAGAGTCGCTGCAACAGAGAGCATTTTTACCTTTTGAGATAACAGTACTGAATCAGGGGCTGGATGCTGTTGCTGCGGTACGTGAAGCACAGTTTGTAGAGCGCCCATTCGCAGTGGCAGTAATTGATACGCAGATGTCACCGGGGATTGATGGCTTGGAGACGGCGCGGCAAATCCGCCAAATTTCTCCACAAATTGATATTGTGATGTTGAAGGTTGATAGTGACTATTCACTCAATCAGATTCGGCAGGTTTTGGGTGGTAATTTTTCTCTGCTAGAAAAGCCTCTTAAAAAGAATGAGATACAACAGCTGGTGGTAGAGGGGTGTGCAAAATGGGCAATCGCCCACGAGGTCAATACCTCGAATCAGGCGCTGTTGAATCTGGCTGAGGACCTGGAACAGGAGAACATTCTTCGTAGAGAGGTGGAAGAGCAACTTCTGCAGGCGAGTCATGCCAAAGATGATTTCCTCTCTAATATGAGTCATGAGCTGCGTACGCCACTGACCTCAATCATTGCCAACAGTGAATTTCTGGCAGAAGAGCTGGTTGATCCGGGTCAGGAGCAGCAGCAGATTATCAAATGCATTGAAGTGGCGGGCCGAAATCAGCTGGCTCTGGTCAATGATATTCTCGACCTCTCCAAGATTGAGTCAGGAAAATTTACCATTGATAAGACGCTGTATGATCTCTCTTCTCTATTAGAAGATCTTGAGCATATCTTTTTGATTCGTGCAAAAACGTTGGGCTCTGAACTCACCATTGAGCAGCGAAATAGTGAGCATTTTCAGTTGATTGGAGACCCACAACGGATTACACAGATCTTGATCAACCTGCTGGGCAATGCGATCAAATTTACACAGAAAGGGGTCATAAGCCTGACAACGGAGGTTCGTGATCAGTGGTTGTGTTTTATCGTTAAAGACAATGGTATCGGGATGTCTCCTGAGGCGACGCAAAAGCTCTTCAAAAAATTTGAGCAGGCAGATGGGTCTATTTCACGCCGTTTTGGAGGCAGTGGACTTGGGCTATTCATCTCACTAAATTTGTCTGAAATGATGGGGGGGCACATTGAGGTGGAGAGTGAAAAGGGTGTCGGTTCGACCTTTACCTTGACCTTGCCATACAGGCCCAGTGAAGAGCCTATACCGGAACACAGTACCGGATCCTCCGACCGACAACACTTCTCTGGGACAGTATTACTGGCAGAAGACACACCGGATATACAACAAGTGATTATCAGGATGCTTGAGAAAAGAGGCGTTACTGTGACGGCGGCCAATAATGGTCAGGAAGTTTTGGACCAGGCTCTTGTCACACCATTCGACCTGATTTTGATGGATATGCAGATGCCGGTGATGGGTGGAGTAGAGGCAACAGAGATGTTGCGAAGTCTTGGCTGTGATACGCCGGTGGTGGCCTTGACGGCTAATGTAATGAAGAGGCATCGGGACCTGTTTGAGCAGGCAGGAGCTAATGACTTCCTCAACAAACCGATTCATCAACAGGAGTTGAATCGGGTTCTGCAACACTATCTCAAGCCTGATGATCAATCAGAACAAGCGGTGGAGGATGATGAGCCACTGATCTCTGACGAGCTGCGTATCCTTTTTATTGAACGGGTTATAGAGCAGAGGAAGGTATTACCTATATTGTTAAGAGAGCAAAACTGGCCGGAGATCCGGTTGGTTGCCCATAACATGAAGGGAAGTTGTGATATCTATGGTTACTCAGAGATCGCTGATACAGGAAAAAACATCTCTGATGAGATTGATGCAGGCTCCTATGATGTGGTCGTACCACTGGTGAGTCAGCTTATTGAACAATTGGGTGGGGTTGAGTAAGGGTGACAAGGTCAGAAGCGAATGGCTGCAGCTGGGTGTGAGTCACTGTTGCGTTGGAGCAGAGTCTTGATAATACCCGCTCTCCCGGTCTGACTATCTAAAAGAGCACATGAGTCTGGATTTTCAACTACAGCAACAGCTGGATGTGCGTAAAGTACAATCGCTCTACCGGATGCGTCGTACAGCCTCTTCACCGCAGGGGGTGGAGCTTGAGGTCGATGGTCAGCACTATCTATCCTTCAGCAGTAACGACTATCTGGGGCTTGCCAACCATCCACAAATTATCGAGGCCTTTCAGCAGGGGTTATCCCGCTGGGGAACCGGGAGTGGTGCAGCCCATCTGGTGACCGGACATAGTGCTGCGCACCATGCTCTGGAAGAAGAGCTGGCCGATTTTCTCGGCTATCCGCGTGTGTTGCTCTTCTCTTCCGGTTATCAGGCCAATCTTGGAGTTCATCAGGCGTTATTGGGGCGCAAGGATAGTACCCTTCATGATCGTCTGAACCATGCTTCACTGCTGGATGGAGCCAAACTCTCAGGGGCAAAATTGCTGCGTTATGGTCATACCGATGTCAATGCGCTGGAGCGGCGGCTATCTGAAGTCAGCAGTGGACGTATACTGGTGGTGACTGATGGAGTTTTCAGTATGGATGGAGATATCGCTCCGTTATCAGCAATTGCAAACGAGTGTCGTTGTGGTGGTGCGACCCTGATGGTGGATGATGCGCATGGGATGGGTGTAGAGGGTGCAGAGGGTCGGGGTACGGTCTCCGGGTTTGGGTTAAGCCCTCTGGAAGTTCCTGTTTTGATGGGGACGTTGGGGAAGGCGTTCGGGGTTTCCGGTGCCTTTGTTGCCGGCAGTGAGGCGCTGATTGAAACCTTGATTCAGCAGGCCCGAACCTATATCTATACCACGGCAACCCCACCGGCACAGGCAGAGGCAACGCGAAAGGCGCTGCAGTTGGTGAGGGAAGGTGAAGATCGGCGTCAACATCTACAGCAGTTGATTGCCCGCTTCCGTAGCGGAGCTACAGCACTGGGGCTGAATTTGATGCACTCTGTGACACCAATTCAGCCCCTGTTGGTGGGTGATTCTGCGGCAGCCCTGCAGCGCTCCAGACAGCTACAGAAGAGCGGCATTCTGGTGGCCCCGATGCGCCCGCCTACGGTACCCGAAGGGGGGGCGCGACTGCGCATTACCCTCTCTGCCAACCATACATTTGAACAGGTGGATCGTCTGTTGGAGGCACTTCAGTGAAGCCGAAACTTGTACTGATTCATGGCTGGGGATTCAACGGAGCCGTCTGGAATTCACTATTGCCGCAATTAAAGCAGCTATTTGAGGTGATTGTCGTTGATCTTGCAGGATATCGCAGCCAGCCTCTGCTGGATGAAATGACACTTGAGGCAATGGCTGTTGACGTTGCAGCCAGAGTGCCGGAGTCGGCAATCTGGCTGGGTTGGTCTCTGGGGGGGCAGGTGGCACTACAGGCGGCATTGAAACAGCTTGGCCAAATCAACAAGCTGATTCTGGTGGGGGCAACCCCCCGTTTTGTGCAGGGTGCAGGGTGGAGAGCAGCGGTTAAGCAGAAGATATTGGATGACTTTGGTGAGGCGCTGATCCGCTCGCGTGAGACCACCTTGGGTCATTTTCTGACCCTGCAGATGTTGGGGGTACAGGATGCAAAACCATTGTTGCAAGAACTCAAAATCTCATTGGCACAATCCCCGCAAGCTGGCACCCTGGAGGCGGGACTGGAGATTCTCAATCACAGTGATTTTCGCCAGCAGCTGAGCCAGATTGAGCAGCCAACACACTGGATTATGGGCGAGCGCGATCAACTGGTTCCATACCGTGCAGGAGAAGAGGCCGCTGGTGTTATGCCAAACGGCTCTGTCCGAGTCATTGAAGGGGCGGCACATGCCCCTTTTCTCAGCCACCCACATCAATTTTTGGATGAGGTGTTCAGCTTTGGAGGATAAGCGTTATCAACTGCAGCGACAGCAGGTCCGTGCCAATTTTGATCGGGCAGCGGGTAGCTACGATGCGGTGGCTCAGTTGCAGCGTGAAGTGGCAGACCGGATGTTGGAGCAGTTGCAGTATGAACGTATTAATCCGCAGCGAATTCTCGATGTAGGTACGGGTACCGGTTACTGTGCCCGTGGTCTGGAGGCTAGATTCAAAAAGAGCTCAATTATCGCGCTTGATCTGGCAGAGAGGATGTTGCAGCAGGCGAAAAAGGAGAAGCGGTGGCGCTCCAGGCAGTGTTTTCTCTGTGCGGATACACAACAGATCCCCTTGGCAGGCCAGAGTGTTGATCTGATCTTCTCCAACTTCACGTTGCAATGGTGCAGAGATTTACAGGCTGTATTGGCAGAGTTTCGAAGGGTGCTACGTCCGGGAGGGCTGCTGAGCTTCTCCACTTTGGGGGTCGATACCTTGGCTGAGTTGCGTGAAAGCTGGGCGACAGTGGATGGGTCGATACCTTGGCTGAGTTGCGTGAAAGCTGGGCGACAGTGGATGATCAGGTCCACGTAAACCAGTTTGTGGATTTGCAACAGGTCGGGGATGACCTGTTACAGCAGGGGTTTGCCGAACCGGTTACCAGTGTGGACCGTTTCACCTTGACCTACCCGGATGTGATGAGCCTGATGCGAGACCTGAAAGGGTTGGGTGCAACCAATGTGAACCCTGGACGGCGTGCCGGTTTGATGGGGCGTTCTGTGCTACAGCAGTTAGAGGCAGTCTATCAGCCTCGTGATGAAGAGGGGCGTATTGCAGCCAGCTGGGAGGTGGTTTATGGACATGCCTGGATGATGGAGAGTAGTTTTGCTGAACCCCAACCATTTTCTCTACCCCTGAAAGAATTTACTATACCTGATTAAAATAGTAGGTCTTGACAGGCCGTGCAGAGTCGTTATGATTCGCATACAAGATTTATTGATTTTTAGCAGTACAATTTTATTTTAAGCACAAAGCAAGGAGTTAACATATGAGCGTATTAGTCGGACGCGAAGCACCAGATTTTACAGCCCCAACAGTTCTCGGAAATGGCGAGATCAAGGCAGATTACAACTTCCATGAGGCGAAAGCTGGAAAATATGCGGTCGTATTCTTCTATCCTCTCGACTTCACTTTTGTTTGTCCTTCTGAGTTGTTGGCTTTCGACCACCGTATGGCGGAGTTTGAAAAGCGCAATGTTGAGGTGGTTGGTGTGTCCATCGACTCACATTGGACACACAATGCCTGGAGAAACACCGATGTGAAAGATGGTGGTATCGGTGCGGTGAAGTATTCAATGGTGGGTGACATGAAGCAGGAAGTCACGCAGGCATTTGGCATCCAGGTTCCTGGTGGTGCACCTGCACTGCGCGCCTCTTTCTTGATCGACAAAGATAATATTGTTCAGCATCAAGTCGTAAATAACCTTTCGCTGGGACGTAATGTCGACGAGATGATCCGTATGGTTGATGCTTTGCAGTTTACAGAAGAGCATGGTGAGGTCTGTCCTGCGGGTTGGCAGGAGGGAGATGAGGGTATGAAAGCAACCCCAGAGGGTGTTGCCTCTTACCTCGCTTCACATGAGAATGACCTGTAGTTTTTAGTCACACTCTGAAAAAAGGGTACAGCTGAAAGGCTGTACCCTTTTTTATTGAGCCTTCTTTATTGTGTGTAGCCCTTGGTCACTCCACCGCCACTGGCGGCCCAGCTGAGGGGCGAAGCGGCAGTGGGTGTCAGAATATAAGTATCAGCAGCCACTACACCATTGGCTACATCGGGTGTAACGGTGACAATGCCATTACTGGTTGAGACTGAGTCTACAGCTCCGGTGACCGTTGTCTGGTTGGCGGGTACTCCATAACTTCCACCATCACAATCAGCCAGGTCTCGACGAATCTGATAACACTGCTCGATCCCGATTTTGAGTGGTTGGGCAGCGAGAACGACCTCAGAGTAGTAGGCGCGTGTGGTGTATTGGGTATAGGAGGGGATTGCGACTGAGGCCAGGATTGCAATAATAGCGATGGCTATAATCAGTTCAATGAGTGTGAACCCGCTCTGGTTCTGTGACTGTTCCATGTCGCTCTTCTCCTTAATATTAACTCGACTCCAAGTTTCTCCAGGACAGTACAATTTTCTTGAACTCAGAAGAAATTCGCACGGTTAGAAGTACCTTTTATGTGCAGAGATAATAGAGGTGAATTTAGGGCAAGGGAAGCAGTATTAGGTTACAAAATGTTACAGGATTATTCAGGGGGCTCTTAATGGGTCCGACTCTGTGTGAACTGGGCCAACTCAATCAGTGCATCTCGATACGGTGTATCAGGGAGCTTTATTGCAGCAGCAGAGGCCTGGTCTACCGCATGTTGTGCAGCCTTTAAGGTATATTCAATGGCTCCTGTTTTGTGGATGGTCTGCATAATGGCATCAAACTGGTCACCCCCACCGTTTTCAATCGCATCACGAATGGTCATCCGTTCAGCATCGTCTGCTTTTTCCATCGCATAGATCAGAGGTAGTGTAGGTTTACCTTCAGCAAGGTCATCTCCGACATTTTTACCCATCTCGGCGGATGATGCGCTGTAGTCGAGAGCATCATCAACCAGCTGAAAGGCATTCCCCAAATGTTTCCCGTAGGAGATCAGAGCCTGCTCTGTCGCGTTGTCTTTGGCGGAAACCACTGCACCCAGTTGTGCCCCCGCCTCAAATAGCTTGGCGGTTTTGCGATAAATCACCTCATAATACTGTGCTTCCGTGGTGTCGGGTTCATTGCAGTTGAGTAGTTGCAGCACTTCGCCCTCTGCGATTACGTTGGTTGTTTCGGCGAGAATATCCATGACGCGCATCTGTTGTACCTCTACCATCATCTGAAATGCGCGTGAATAGAGGAAGTCACCGGTCAATACAGCGGCCTGGTTACCAAACATAGAGTTTGCGGTCTCCCGACCACGTCTTAGCTCAGAGGTATCGACCACATCATCATGCAGAAGTGTGGCGGTGTGGATAAATTCAATGACCGCAGCCAGCTGAATCGCCTCATCTCCCCGTGCTCCACAGGCTCGTGCGGAGAGTATGACAACGATTGGGCGAACCCGTTTGCCACCACCACCGATGATGTAGTGTCCGAGTTGATTGATTAAGACAACATCCGACTGGAGTCTTTTCAGGATTAGTGCATCAACAGCTTGTAGATCATCGCTGATGAGGGACTGGATAGATGAGAGGGAATCAGGATTTGACAAGAGTATAGTTTGGAATATGTGATTGTGTAGAAAACGTGCTGATCCTAGATTTTCTCAGTGGATGGGTCAAGTGTGAGTTGCTTATTAATTTTGAAAGGACGAGCTGAAAAATGTATTGAGATGGAAAAACAAAAATATTGAGCGACGAGTAATGGCCAATTTTGATATGCTAAGATAGAACAACTACTGACCATAATAATAAATTTAATAACGGGGGGTCTTGGTGGATATAACTTTAACAGACGCACTGATTGTTGCAGGTAGCGGTATGGTGGTGATTTGGCTCTTTCTTTGGTACATCAATACCCACCCAAAAGGGTGTTGCGGTATTCGTCGGGCAATCTTGAAAGATGAGGATCTGCCATTGAACCGGCTGATTGAAGAGGAGAAGGAGAAATCACACGTTGTTACCCCAAATCTTTCCTCTTCACCTTCATAAAACAAGAGCTTTAATATTCAATAAATCTATTGACAATGATGGGGCGCATCGCTATAATGTGCAGCATAGGCCTTCAGAGGGTTTCCTTCGAAAAAGAACCTCCTCCTCCTTCTTTCGTAGGTTCCCCCACCCTCTGAGGGCCTTCTTTTTTATGGTCACAGACCTTTTACACTTTCCTGCATCTCATTCTCTGGATTTAGCGTATCCTCATCTTCCATGAATGAGAACAGATCCCGAACGGAGACCAAAAATACAACCTGTTACATGTGTGCCTGTCGTTGTGGTATTCGGGTCACGTTGCAGGATGGTGAGGTCCGGTTTATTCAGGGTAATCCCGACCATCCACTGAACAAAGGGGTGATCTGTGCCAAGGGTGCCTCAGGCATCATGAAACAGTACTCACCAGCACGCCTGACTAAACCACTGTTACGTAAAGAGGGTTCAGAGCGTGGGGCGGGTGAGTTTGAACCGGTCTCGTGGGAGAAGGCGTTTGAGATGATGGCGCAGCGTTTGGGCAAAATTCGCTCGACCGACCCCAAGAAGTTTGCACTTTTCACCGGACGTGATCAGATGCAGGCTCTGACAGGTCTTTTTGCCAAGCAGTATGGCACCCCCAACTATGCCGCACATGGTGGCTTTTGCTCTGTCAACATGGCAGCAGGGATGATCTACACCATTGGTGGATCATTCTGGGAGTTTGGTGGCCCCGATCTGGAGCGCTCCAAGCTCTTTATCATGATTGGCACCGCAGAGGATCACCACTCCAATCCGATGAAGATGGCGCTCTCCAAATTCAAGCGTGACGGTGGGCGGTTTATCTCGATTAACCCAGTACGTAGCGGATACTCGGCAATCGCAGATGAGTGGGTGCCGATTAAACCGGGTACAGATGGTGCCCTGCTGTTGGCACTCACCAATGAGATTATCAATAGAGGGCTGTTTGATCGCGACTACCTGATCGACTACACCAATGCACCGGAGTTGGTGAATCAGGATGAAGAGAGCAATGAATTCGGTCTCTTTATCCGTGACAGGTCAAACGAAGTTGAAGAGGGTTGTTTTGATCCACAGAATAAATTCTGGTGGGATAGCAAGAGTGAGCAGATTGTTGCCAACCGTACCGAGGGGGCTGACCCTTACCTGCTGGGAACCTACACGCTTGAGGATGGAACGGCCGTAAAGACGGCCTTTCAGTTGCTGGTAGATCGGCTCAAAGAGTACACCCCGGAGTGGGCGGAGAAGATCACTGGAATTCCGGCAGAGACCATTAAACGTCTGGCACATGAGATGGGTGTTACAGCGCGAGATCAAAAGATAGAACTTCCCATCGCCTGGACTGATGTCTGGGGCAAAGAGCATGAGACGGTAACCGGTAATCCGGTCTCGTTTCATGCGATGCGTGGTCTGGCAGCTCACTCTAATGGATTTCATGCAATACGTGCGCTGTCGATTTTGATGACCCTGTTGGGGACCATCGACCGGCCGGGTGGTTTTCGTCACAAGGCTCCATTTCCACGCCCTGTTCCTCCTTGTGCCAAGACCCCGAAAGGGCCGGAGGGTGTGCAGCCCGATACGCCGTTAAACGGGATGGCGCTGGGTTGGCCAGCCGACCCGGAAGATCTCTTTGTGGATGAAGATAATGAGCCGGTCCGTCTTGATAAAGGGTTCTCGTGGGAGCATCCACTCTCCGTGCATGGGTTGATGCATAATGCGATCACCAATGCCTGGCGGGGCGATCCATACAAGATTGATACTTTGTTGATCTTTATGGCAAATATGGCATGGAATTCCTCCATGAACACCGCTGAAGTGCGCAAAATGCTCAACGATAAAGAGGAGAATGGAGAGTATAAGATTCCATTCCTGATTGTCTGTGATGCCTTCCAGTCGGAAATGACCGCCTTTGCCGATCTGGTGTTGCCAGATACCACCTATCTGGAACGGCATGATGTGATGTCAATGCTGGATCGCCCGATCTCTGAGTTTGATGGTCCGGTGGATTCGGTGCGTATTCCAGTACTGCCTCCAACCGGTGAGTGCAAACCGTTTCAGGAGGTACTGATCGAGTTGGGCAGTCGTTTGGGGCTACCCGCCTTTGTCAATGAGCAGGGCGAGCGTAAATATCGTGACTACCCCGATTTTGTGGTCAACTATGAGACAGAGCCTGGCTCTGGTATCGGTTTTCTCTCTGGATGGCGAGGTAAGGGGGGGGAGAAGTTTATGCAAGGTGATCCCAACCCGAACCAGTGGGAGATGTATGCGCAGAATAATTGTGTCTACCACCATGAGTTGCCCAAATCCTACCAATATATGCGTAATTGGAACCAGGGCTATCTGGAGTGGTCGCGGCACCATCGGTTGACGCGTTATGTAGAGCCGATCAATATCCATATCTACTCCGAGGTTTTGCAGAAATTCCGCCTTGCAGCACAAGGTAAACGTCCGGGCAAACAGCCACCACAACGGCTGCGTAAACGGGTGGAGGAGTACTTTGATCCACTGCCGTTCTACCATGAGCCGCTAGAGGCGGCGCGTACAGATCGTCACAAATACCCGCTGAGTGCAATTACTCAGCGACCCATGGCGATGTACCATTCATGGGATTCACAAAATGCATGGTTACGACAGATCCATGCCCACAACCACCTCTATCTCCACCCCAGCGTTGGGGTAACCAACGGTTTTGAAGACGGTGACTGGATCTGGGTGGAGTCAATGCATGGCAAAGTGCGTTGCATGTGCCGCTTCAGTGAGGCGGTTGAGCCGGGTACAGTGTGGACCTGGAATGCCATTGGCAAGGCCTCCGGTAGTTGGAATCTGGATCCCAATGCCAATGAGTCCAAGAAGGGTTTCCTGTTAAACCATCTGATTGCTGAGGAGTTACCGGTAAAAGCGGGTGAGACACCACTCTCCAATTCAGACCCTGTTACCGGTCAGGCGGGTTGGTATGATGTGCGAGTACGTGTCTACAAGGCAGAAGATCAAGAGCCAGGGATCACCTCGCCGCAGTTTGATGCCGTCAAGCCAGCGCCTGGAATGGTGAAACGGGCAGGTAAATGGCTTGCCTTCAGAGGGGGCAGTGGCCTGTTTAAAAAGTTACTGCCAGAGGGAGATCATTCATGACACAGCTAGCGCTGGTTATTGATCTCAATGTCTGTGTCGGCTGTAGTGGCTGTGTCACCAGCTGTAAGGAGTGGAATACCTCGGGTGAAGCGGGTCCGATGCCGGACCAAAACCCCTACCGGGCAGAACCCACAGGCACCTTCTTTAATCGGGTGCAGACCTATGAGATTGGCACCTTTCCCAATACCGAAACCCTGCACTTTCCCAAATCTTGTATGCACTGTGCAGAACCTCCCTGTGTACCGGTCTGCCCGACTGGAGCCAGCTATAAACGTGAAGAAGATGGTATCGTGCTGGTCGACTACGACAAGTGTATTGGCTGTAAATACTGCTCCTGGGCCTGCCCTTACGGTGCACGGGAATTTGATGAGCAGTCAAAGGTGATGAAGAAATGTACACTCTGCGTAGACCGCATTTATGACATGTCACTGCCAGAGTCAGAGCGTCAGCCTGCCTGCGTCATCTCTTGCCCTACCAGTGCTCGTCTGTTTGGAGATGTGGAAGACCCTGATTCCGAGGTCTCGGTGAAAATTCGTGAAGAGGGCGGCTATCCGTTGATGGCAGAGTGGGGTGCGCAACCCTCCAACCACTATCTGCCACGTCGCAAGGTTCATATCCGGGTGCGTGCGGATGAACTGGTACGCGCCGATAACCCGCTGAAGAAAGAGAACTTCAGCAAGCTATCCAAAGATGAGCAATCTTTGGATGATGTAATGAGCTGGTAACGGTCCTACTTTTCTGGAACTACAAATATGCATCCTGCCTTTTCAGTCATCTTTCTCACTACCTTGATCGGCCTGGGTCAGGGGCTCTTTCTCGCCATCTATACCGCACAGGTCTACTCTGTAGTTGAGTTGATCCCGATGACACAGGGAGATGACCGTATTGTCTACGGGGTTGGGAGTATTATTGCATTGGCAGTATTGGGGCTGGGGTTGGTGGCCTCCTTTTTCCATCTGGGCCATCCCGAACGTGCATGGCGTTCCGTTACTCAGTGGCGTACCTCCTGGTTATCGCGCGAGGTGATTGCGCTACCACTATTTATGGGCAGTGTGTTTCTCTACGGACTGTTCCACTTTATGGGGTGGAACCCTCTGTTGATGACCATAGGAGAGGGTTTTCCTATAGATTTAACCTTGGTGATGGGGGCGCTTGCAACCGTGATGGCCTTTATCCTCTTCCTTTGTACCGCAATGATCTATGCCTCAATTCGCTTTCTGCAGGAGTGGTCCTCACCGCTAACGGTGTTGAATTTTATCCTCTTGGGTGGTGCCTCCGGTTTTACCCTGGCCACACTGTTTGTCTTTTATGCAGCACCGGAGTTGGTAGGGTTTATCGGTGGCTGGGCGATTGTGTTGACGATTACAGCACTGTTGAGCCGAATGGCATCGCTGGTCCGTAACCGGCTTTTGCGCCCTAAATCGACTCCACAGAGCGCCATTGGCGTGCGCCACTCAACGATTCGTCAGATTGCACAGGGGGCAATGGGGGGCTCATTCAATACCCGTGAATACTTCCACGGACAACCGCAACGGGTGGTTAAGATGGTGAAGTGGAGCTTTCTGCTGTTTGTCTTTCCGCTGCCGATTTTACTGTTAGCACTGGGGATCATTGTTCAGGTTGAGACGCTGTTAATTGCAGCAGTGGTTGTACAGTATTTGGGGTTGATGGCGGAGCGCTGGTATTTCTTTGCCGAGGCGAACCATCCGCAGAATATCTACTATCAGGCCGCTTAGAGTACAGAGTCCCGCAGTTTTTTCAGATTGGTGATCTGAATTTCGCTTCCTTTTACGCTAATCATATTCTCAGCCTTCATCTTTCCGAGAATACGTGAAAAGGTCTCGCGCTGAATGGATAAAAGAGAGGCGATGGTTGCCTTTGATGTGGGTAACTTCAGACTACAGCCTTCACCGTTTTTACACGTTTGAGTGTTTGAATCACACTGATATTTATCGCGACACTCAATTTGAGAGAAGATGTAATGGGTTAAGCGGTAGCGGGCATCGACCAGTGTAAGGTGACCAATCTCCTCCATCTGTTGCTGGATCTTTTGACTCAGATTACGAATCAGTGGCAGGGCATACTCAGGCTGTTGTTGCAAAACCTGCAGGTATGTTTGGCAATTAAACTCAAATAGCTCACCACCTTCCAGCATCTCTCCATTACAGCAATGTTCAGCCTGTTGCAGAAATACCTGAATTTCGGCCAGCGCAGAGCCGGGCCGAATAACATTGAGAGTCTTCTCATGCCCATCCGGTGAGGTGAGGAACTGCTTGGCACAACCGCTACGGACAACATAGAAGTGAGTGGCAGGATCACCTTTATTAAAGAGTGGACTACATGATTTTTTGTAGATAATTTTCGATTTCAGGAAAATTTGGTCGAGCACCGTCTCATTAAACGTTGAAAACAGTTTCGAACGTCGAACCTCATTCTTGTAGATAGGTGACAGTGTCATACGATGGCTAATTGATTCATCCAAATAGGCGGTACATTATCAGAGGGATTGCCCGCCTGTGCAATACATTGCCAAGTTTATAAATTGATATTTATCTGTTTTTGGCCAAGAGAGCTACTGTAACAGTTTGTGCTCTGGGTATCTAACCATCTTCTTGGAGTGGCAGTAATTGTACAGAAGCCTGTTGTTGACTGTCATCAGCTGCGGTACATTGAGCAGTTATGGAACCAATCTCTAAATCCCACCTTGAGGAGCAGTTGCTGATGCTATTGAAGCAGGGGCAGCAGTTTTTGCGCTTCTTCAGCCACAAGCTGGTCAAGGATCGTATTCCATTAAATGCAGGGTCACTCTCTTACATCACTCTGCTCTCACTGGTACCCCTGTTGGGAGTGATGGTTGCTGTCTTCTCAGCCTTTCCAGCCTTTGAACAGGTTTCAGGTCAACTGGAAGCTTTTGTTTTTCGTAATTTTGTCCCCGCTGCCGGAGAGCAGATTCAGCAGTCCTTACAAGCATTTGTTGCCAACACCAAGCAGATGACGGCATTTGGGATTCTGTTTCTGGTGGTTGTGGCGATGTTGTTGATGTCAGCGGTTGATCGAACCATTGACGAAATTTGGGAAAACCCTCACCGTCGCAGATGGACCACCGCCTTTATGCTCTACTGGTCAGTTTTGACCCTGGGGCCTCTGTTGATTGGTGGCGGGTTGGCAGTCTCCTCTTTTTTGCTGAGCGCTGCGGAGGGGGGAGTGATGGCCGGGTGGGGGCTGAAAGGGGCACTGCTCAAAGTGCTCCCCTATCTGACCTCAATATTGGCCTTTATGATGATTTATACACTGGTGCCTGGAAAACCGGTCCGTTTTATCCATGCACTGACCGGGGCGTTGGTAGCTTCCGTTCTGTTTGAGCTGAGTAAACAGGTTTTTGCTATTTACATCACCCACTTCTCCGCGTATGAAGCCCTCTATGGCGCATTGGCAGCAGTGCCAATCCTTTTTATCTGGGTCTATCTCTCCTGGGTTGTGGTGCTGCTGGGGGCAGAGTTTACCTACTGTCTGGGACACTTTCAGCCTGAAAAATCGGTGGATTTAAAAGTATCTGGATGAGTTCGTTATAAAATACGTATTTGTGCGTATTTAACTAATCTTGGAAGCGGCTACTATTGGTAATAAGAATTATTTCCAATCGTGATGGAGTTCAAGATGATTCAATCAGTACCTCAGCAACAGGGTGTAAGCGAGCAGTCTTCAGCGTTAAAACAGCTACAAGCAGACCTTTACGGTGCAGCCATTCCTGTGATCGGAGCGCTCTCTTTGTCAGCGCTCTTTTGTTGGATTGTCGCTTCGATGGTTGAGTTTATGGTCTCTGTCTGAGCCTCTTACAGCGCACTCTATCTATCGGATAAGCTATTGACTCACACTCATGCTGGGTGGAAGTGCAGGGGCCGGATCCTCTTGAGTGTTCTCGCTTCCTATGCCGCTATAGTTCAGGTCATAAACCCGCTGTGAGTCGGCGGCCAGATCCTCCATTCCCATCTTGTTATAGACCTCAACCAACAACAACAGAGCCTCTTGTACTGCAGGTGTTTTCTGGAAATTTTTGATCACATAATTTGCCCTTTTTGAGGCGGCAACATAGGCATCACGCCCTAGGTAGAAGCGGGCCACATGAATCTCATGTTCTGCAAGTTTATTACGGGTGAAGAGCATCCGTTTGCGGGCATCCTGACTATATTTACTCTCCGGGAACCGTTCTACCAGTTTGGAGAAATAGTGGAACGCCTCACGCAGAGATTTGGGGTCGCGCATGCCGGGGTCCGTTGGAACATATTTGTCCAACATGGATTGACCACTATTATAGTTGACCAGTCCACGCATGTAGTAGACGTAATCTACATTGGGATGACGAGGGTGTTGTTTGATAAAGCGGTCCGCAGCAGCGATGGCAGACTCTGGCTCATCCCACTTATAGTAGGTATAGATAATCTCAATTTGGGCCTGTAGTGCATGTTTATCGTAGGGGAAACGTGACTGTAGTTTTTCGAAATGGTCGATTGCTTTTTCATAGTCTCCGCTCTGCATCGCCTCATGACCCTCAAAGTAGAAGCGATTTGCTGACCAATCCTTGGTGACATCAATTTGGTCAGGGAGTAGTGAGCAACCCGATAAAGTGGAGGCGATGATGGAAACCAGAAGGAGGATAGTGGAGAATGGGCGTTGTATGTGGGTCATTGTATTACCGCAGAGTTAAAGGCAGGTTTGTTCAGTATTGTATGGTGCTGCTCAGTGACATCACAAATCTTGTAGTGGATTAGAGAATAGAAGGGTAGCGAAAAGAGTATGGTACTGCAACTGGCTGAAAATGGTGAAAAAGAGCGTAGTGAAATACAAATTCCGCAAGAGTTGTCTGGAAAACGCTTTGACGTTGCGCTAGCGACACTCTATCCGGAGTATTCCAGAAGCAGGCTTCAGTCCTGGATCAAGTCCGGGGATGCACTTATTGAAGGTGAAAAGCGTCGCCCCCGAGACCCTGTTACAACCGGAGAGCACGTCACACTGCAGGCTGCGCAGCAGGAGGTGGTGCAGTGGGGCGCAGAAAATATTCCGCTTGAGATCCTTTATGAAGATGAATCCATCCTCTTTATCAATAAACCTGCCGGAATGGTAGTCCACCCTGCAGTGGGTAACTGGAGCGGTACCTTGGTCAATGGCTTGCTGCATCATGCCCCCCACCTTGCAGAGGTACCCAGAGCAGGGATTGTGCATCGGCTGGATAAAGATACCAGTGGGGTGCTTGTGGTTGCTAAGACACTGGAGGCGCACGCACATCTGGTGAGGCAGCTTCAGGACCGTGCAATGAAGCGGGAGTATCAGGCTATCTGTAAGGGGGTGATGACGGCTGGAGGCACCGTAGATGCTGCGATTGGTCGCCACCGGGTTGATCGTAAAAAGATGGCCGTCACGGAGAGTGGCAAGCCGGCGGTCACCCACTATCGGGTGATTGAGAAATTCCGGGCGCACACCTGGGTTCGTCTCACCCTGGAGACGGGAAGAACTCACCAGATCCGCGTCCATATGGAGCATGTCCGTTTTGCCCTGCTCGGCGACCCCGTCTATGGGCATCGTCTGCAGATTCCGGCAAAGAGTTCTCCAGAGTTAATTGATGCCTTGCGCAATTTTAAACGACAGGCACTGCATGCAGCGCGACTGGGGTTAGAGCATCCCAAAACAGGTGAATGGGTAGAGTTTGAGGCTGAAATTCCACAAGATATGGTTGAGATGGTTGAGTTATTACGGTTAGATCGTGAGGCTCAACTCAGGTGATTTCCGGTTTTACTCCGGAGTGGCCCGTGCCCGGTCATGTAAAAAGCTGGGTCACCACACGGTCAGGTGGTGTGAGTCAGCCACCCTATGATCAACTCAATCTGGCAACTCATGTTGGTGACGTGGTTGAGAGGGTGGACAAAAATAGAGCGCAACTCGAGCAGCAGCTCTCGCTTCCACAACAGCCACAGTGGCTTGAGCAGGTACACAGCTGTGAAGTTGCAACGCTCCCGGCCCCGGCTACCCACCAGACCATACCTATAGCCGATGGCAGCTGGACTGACCAAAGTGGTGTGGTGTGTGGAGTATTAACTGCAGATTGCCTGCCGGTCCTGTTGAGTAATCAACAAGGAAGTGCAGTTGCGGCACTCCATGCCGGATGGCGTGGTCTGGCAGACGGTATACTTCAGCGGGGGGTTGCGCGTTTTATGGAGCCAGCCGATCAGTTATTGGCCTGGATCGGGCCGGGCATTGGACAATCTTCTTACGAGGTGGGAGGCGAGGTGCGGGAGACCTTCTGCAGTCGCTACCCTGGAGCAGAGAGAAACTTTATCCCATCACAGTCAGGGCGTTGGCTCGCCTCGATGGAGGGTTTAGCGAGAGACCAACTGCAGCAACTTAAACTGAATGGTGTGCATGGTGGTGGAAGAGACACCTATGCAGAGGAAGATTTTTTTTCCTATCGAAGGTCGGGGGTAACAGGAAGATTTGCTACACTGATCTGGATTGAAGCAGAGCAGAAAGGTACTCAATGAGGAGTAAAAAATGAAAAAGTGGTACATGATGTCACTGGTTGGAAAGGACCAGTCAGGAATTGTGGCACAGGTGAGTGCGGCACTGTTTGAGGCGGGTGGTGCATTGGGGGAGACCTCAATGATGCGCTTGGGATGTAACTTTACCATTATGATGATGGTTGAGATGGAGGGGAGTGCCGACCAACTCGGAGTCGTGGTTGGGCCGGTGGCAGAGAAGCTCGGTCTCCACCTGCATATTGATGAGATTGATCCAGGTCTGCATCAACACCAGATTCCTGATCTGCGTGTTGTGGTTCATGGTGCAGATCGCCCTGGAATTGTGGCACAGGTCAGCGGTGCGCTGGCAGATTCGGGTTTTGATGTGACTGATCTGGATTCACAAGTGGGAGGCTCTGAGGCGGCACCGATCTATATCCTGTTGATTGAAGGGGTCGCCAATAGTGGTATTGAGACCATTCATCAGGCACTGGAACCCCTCTCTACAACAGTGGATTTCCGTGTTGAAGAGATTGAAACACTCATTGGATAGGATTGTTCACAGTCTATGAAGATATTGACCTATCCTGACGCAGGCCTGAAACAGGACTGTGCGACAGTGACGAAATTTGATGAGCCGTTGCGACAGTTTGTGACCGAACTGGAGACCTTTATGCGCTCTCAGCCGGGTGGGATAGGCATAGCTGCTCCACAGGTAGGAGAGGCGATACGACTCTGTATTGTTGATTTAACGGGTATGACCCGGGGTAAAAAGAGACAGTCGGTACCGAATCAGGGAAGGATGGTGCTGATCAACCCGGAGATTACCGAGTGGGAAGGGTTTGAGCTGGGACGTGAAGGGTGCATGTCGGTACCTGACTATACCGGAAATGTGATCCGGGCTACCCGTATCACCTTTACTGCGGAGGATGAGTGGGGGGAGCGGCACGAATACGAGAGTGAAGGGTTCGAGGCAAGGGCAATCCAGCATGAAGTGGACCATTTGGATGGGCTGCTCTTTCTCGATCGGCTGGTCAGCCGTCGTAGCGACCTGTTTCAACGCAAAAAAAGATGAGTTTTTCTTCCTCAATTTGACAGATTTTCAGGATGGCAACAAAGGGTGGTCCGCTGTGCTCAACGGGGTGGAGATTAAGAAAGCGCCCGGTTGGCCTTCACGAGGAGGAGGGAGGAAGACCAACCGGACTACACCCCTAAGGATGTGTTCAACATTATAATTGAATGATGATTAATATGCAACAAAAAATTGACTAATATCATATATTGGCCGATTGTTTGCGCGTATTTTTGGCTCCTGAGAGATCTATTTTAGAGAACTATTTTTTGATCCAAGACATATTGGTTTTCATCGTTACTCGGTAGAATTTCCACATGAGTAATCAAAACATAGTTTTACGTACCATTGAGTGGAGTGAGAAGTTCTCAGTAGGTCATCCTGTTATGGATGAGCATCACAAAACTTTGCTGGAGTACATCAATCAACTGATTGAAATCGTGCAGAGCGATATTCATGAAGAACAGGTACGCTGGCTGATACATTTACCAAAATTTCAGATCTACGCAGATCGTCATTTTACAGTGGAAGAGAGACTGCTTTCAAAGGTAAATTTCCCAAATTTGGATGAACAGATTCAACAGCATGGCAACTTCTCTGACCGGATTTCAAGATTGATTGCTCAAGGGGGGCTGGCTGGAGACCCCTGCCACTTTGCGGAGAGTATGATGCATTGGTGGACGGACCATGTTCTGGTTCACGATATGGCATACAAACAATATATGGTTCAACTCCAAGAGTAGCAGACGGCTACCCCAAACTAAAAACTGTTAAGGAACCTCTGAACAAGTCTGGGTAATTTGAATTACGTCCATAGTGTTCAAGATCAAGGCGCACCCCAGGGTGTCTCTCTCGACGTAATACGTCTCACCTTGAAAGATCGCAGCCAATACCCCAGGGCACCTTCTCTTGCGCAAG
>JGI26272J51733_1000303_pt1 | contig 27517 bp, 24 predicted proteins | sample SaaInlV_120m_DNA_FD_51733 | JGI IMG/M metagenome (IMG submission 51733) | reverse complement strand
AATATCCCAGTGGATTTCTAGTCCACCACCTTAACCACTCAGTCAAACAGCCTGAAGCTCTCTGGGCGATTCGAACGCCCGGCCTTACGCTTACTAAGCGTATGCTCTAACCAACTGAGCTAAAAGAGCAATATTATTACAATACCTGCCGGTGTTTACAACATCTACACAAGATAATAAAGCATTGTTTATTTATATAGGTTTGAACAATATATATTTTTTTTGCGCATTATAGTTTGTTGATGTCGATGACTCGATCCATAAAAGGCAGTATTTCTTTGTCGTGAGTGATAACAATAAGCGTTTTGTCTTTTGTTTCAGCGAGGATCATATCCATGACTTTCATTCTCGTATCGCCATCCAATCCGGTCAAAGGTTCATCTAATATCATTATTTTGCCTGGTTTCAAAATGCCGCGCATTAGCAATGTTATTCTCTGCATGCCTCCCGACAAATTCCCTCCGTGTATGCCTGCTCCAGCATAGACACCGTCTGGTAGGTCTGAAAATACTTCAAATAACTTATATTGTTTTAATTTCTGCAGCAACTCATATTCGCTTACATGATCGTTTCCATACAACATATTGTAAATAACAGTTTCATCAAATAAATTGGTCTTTTGATTTATATAATTCACGTTCTCACGCAAATACTGAAAATCCATATCTCGGATGTTTACACCATCAATCAAGATTTCGCCTTCTTCAGGTTTATATAAGTTGATTAGCATTTTCATAAGCGTACTTTTACCAGAGCCAGAACGTCCAACCAGACCAATTTTCTTCCCCCCTGCAATTTCCATATTCAGGCCGTCAAAAAGAAAATCTTCACTGCTTTGGTCGTATCGATATTTCACGTTTTTGAATTGTATGTCGCCCTTTTGGATGATGTCTTTCCGGGTTCCGTTATGTTGCTCCGCAAAAATCTCATTCAAAAAATCTTTCGAACCGCGAACAATGCCCATTTTGTATATAACTTGGTGGACAAGTCCAGAATTTACATTCAACATATAACCCACTAATTGTCCAATGATTAATAATACGACTATGCCTTCACCAGTTGTAATTTTCTTGTTTACAAACATAGAGTATAATAATAAAATGGATAATGCGTAAAGTCCGATGGTAATCACTTGCGTTAAGAAAATAACCAGATTTTGTGTATTCATAACGTCCTTATTCATTTTGGTGTTCATGTTCTCCATATTATTGTTTTTCTTAATTTCACTGTCCAATTCGTTGTTGATATATACGTTCATGAGGTTGTCTAAACTATTTTGTAAATTTTCACTCAAATTACTATTAAAATATTCTTCCTTTTCACTAACCTTGTCCATTACGTGCATGCCTCCAATTATTTGAACAATCATACACAATACAAACCCGACCAAACTAATCAGACCGAATAGTGGATTTTTCATCAACAAATAACCGACGATGAAAATAGATACGATCATTTCAGGAAACAAGCGGGTAATTGTATATTGAAACATATCTTTGATATTTCGAGTTAGTTCCATGACACGAGACAAATAATCGCCAGTTTTGATGTCTTTGAAATTGTTTAATTGAGAATAGATGGTTTTTTCATATATAATTTCACGTATATGAGCAAAATACTCAGGAACAAGAGTGGCCTCCAAATAGTGTTTTACGCTACCTGAACCGATAATCAAAATCCAAACGAGTACCAATATACTCAACATGCCGGGTAAATTCTGTTTTGAAATATTTTCGCCGAAATTCCATATATCTGGAAACATATTTGTCGTTTTTATTTGTTCAAATACCTTTCCGTATACCTTGGGCAATACAATACCTTCAATTGGAAAAAAGATTACAACCAGTAAAACATAGAATATGAATGTAGTTTTGTATTTAGTAATAAAATCTAATACTAGCGGTTTGAATAACATTACTTATAATAAAAATATAAAAAAAATATATAGAAAATTCTAAAATGCGACGGTTGATTTCTTCTAAAAACGTGACGTCACGATATATTGAAAATCTATTTAAAAAGGCAGATATGTTCAAGAAGACGCCCTATATGGACAAGTGGAAAAATAAAGTCTTGGTCAATGCATCATTTGAAGCGAATACACAAGCGTCTTTGTCTTTCGAAAGTGCAATGTATAAGTTAGGTGGACATGTAATAAACTACAATGGCGATGCATCGGATGCGACTAAAAGCGGGTCGACTCAAGATACAATCAAAACGCTGTCTAATTATGGTGATATCATCACGCTACAACATCAAGACGAGGAGATATGTCGGTATGCAAACCATAATACAAATATTCCTATTATCAATTATGGCGATGGGAATGGCGACAATCCAATACAAGGTCTCACTGATTTATACACCATATATTCTAACTTAGAAATGAATACGAAATATGTAAAAATACTGTTCGTGGGGGANGTCAAACNATCANCCTCCATTAATTCTTTGTTACATTTGTTGAAAAACTTTATTCGCATTAAAATTAATTTTTTACCATATGAAGGAAAAGAACCCCATTACTCTGTTTTATCGCATGTATCTGATATGAATGAGCAACTAATAGAGGATATCATTGTAGAAAAATATAACGTATATTTCGGCGATTACGATGTAATCTATTGTGCACCTATGCAGTCCGACCTGAATAGTCACCTGCGAATGCCTGAATTTATAGTGAACCAGGAATTGTTAACACATGCAAAAGATGCGATTATAATGCACCCATTTCCTCGAAACAGCGAATTATCAACAGATCTGGACGAGGACAAACGAAGCCACTATTTTGAACAACTGCAAAACGGTATATATATTCGCATGGCACTGATTGATAATATGTTGGAGGGAGAAACAATATGAATATCACACTAAAGTGGGATTAAAAATGCGGTGTTTNTTATAATCACTGTCTANATTATATGGTGGTCGGAATAATAATCGGTTGTGTATATTTGTTAGCAATATCAGAATCATCTTATTATGCATACAATTTTTCCTGGTATTGTGCGGATAAAATATACGANTTTATCAAACCGATTTTTGAAAGATATTGATAGAAACAGAATAATTTATATGGTGAGTATATAGATTATTTAAGCAATGGCGGCATTTACAAAAGATTTTTTTGAAAAAAGGGAAGTAGACGGAATAAACATGTATATTATCCCTGCTGGGACAACATTATATCGTGGGGATAGTAACTTTACGGATATTACCCATCCTGAATTACTGAAGGGGGATTACAAATTCTTNACTCCTGACGCTGAATANGCAGATAAATATGGTATAGTTTTTGAATTTAAAACGAAAAACGAATTACANCTNGTCGCTATGGATGATATTAGCGAACAGTTTTTCAAGAAAGCTCCTGAAGATATTCAAGACATATTAGAAGATAATTATGGATATAGTAGTCATAAACGCGATTCTGTAGAAGAAAAGGATTACAAAGTTAGTCAATACGTATGTAAACAAGGATACCAAGGATACGCTGCGAATACTATGAAACATGTAGCTAGGTTGGAAGATGATTTGGATCCAGAAGTAATTATATGTAATGCAGAAGAACACGTGGAGCGTATAAGACGTGTAACTGAAGAAAGTAATATTTCATCCAAATTAGATGAATTAAAAATGAGAAGGACCGAACGCGATAGAGTTGGACCGCGAAAGAAAGCAAGAAGAGAAATTGATGACCGTGTCAAACCTCCCAGTATGGGTAATCTGTTTGGAGATGAAGATGAAGATGAAGATGAAGATGAAAGACCACCTGTAAGTCGCTCGTTATTTGGTGGAAAAACGAAAAAATCCAAGAAATCCAAAAAGAAACAAACAAAAAAGAAGAAAGCAAAGACCCAGAAGAAACGCAAGTCAAAGAAGTCAAAAACCGGTAAAAAATAATATATGATAAATGAACCAATGATATATTATTTCAAATAACTATTCAGTATGCATACGAAACTGCAAGTCCCATTTCTCTAACATATCCAAATCTATTTTGGGCAAGACAGGATGACTTTCCCAGAAATAGCGACAAAATGCCCACTGGAATTCATATTCGTCACAATACATATCTGAATAATGGTCTAACAAGAACTTCTGTATTTTTTCAGGCAACAAATGCAACTGTTGTTTGGGAAGCACATAGGCGAGTTGCGTATAAGGCGAAAACGATTGTGTTGACCGTGAAGTCAGTTGCTGTTCGATAAAATTCGTTTCAAAATGAGGAATATACTTACACAAGTCAGCAAACAAAGGAGGATAATGGTAATTGTATTTCCACTTCCAATCGGGACAATCTCCGCTATAATAAGCGCACACCCATTCCAATCCTTCCAAATAGTTATTGCACAACTGTTTCATAAAAGTCGGGTTGCGTTCACACTTGAACAATGCTTGGTAGTAACGTTTGTCCCAATATTGTTCAGATGGACATATATATTTTTCTTCTGCGCGGTAGGCAATGGGTGTATTTTCAAACGCCCTTTTCCTTTCTTCATCTGTGTTTTCAGGGAAACGATAGTGGTCAAATTTGTCTCTTACAAAATATTCTTGGGTCAAATACTCGTGTTCTCTCTTCGCAATTTCATTTACAAATCTGCTGATGTATTTCCATTGTATCTTATTATGTTCAGATATAAAATATGCATCTGCGTGGTCGCCTACGTATTTATTGTATATATCCAACAATACATCGATGCCGTGTGTGCGAATATTCATTGCTGGAAAATGAGGTAGAAAATCATTTCCAAGGAAGAAACAAATGAATACGTAGTCGTAGAGTCGACGGTCACTGGAATACTTACAATTCATATGGGACAGAATTCCTCGTCCAAGAGATTGGATATCTACAAAATGAGGATCTTCACCTTGGCAGTCTACAGGAATGGAATTTTTCAAGAACTCGGGTGCTTCCCTGAAAATATAGATATTGTTGCAATATTTGAGATGGAAAATAGACAACATGATAAGGTCAGAATCGAGTCCATACACCGCGACATTATCGTTTCCGAGTGAATGGTTGCGAAGATGCGAAAACAATTTATGTTCTCCCTCGCCAGGTTCATCCGAACAAGATACAATCATTTTTTTCACGTTGTATTTATTTTCACTGTGCAGGAAATGTTGGTTGATCATTTTAGACAGTGAATTCATAAAATTGGTTCCAGGCGTAATAGAAGAGAGTTCCCATTGCGATGATTTTTTAAAGAGAGGAACGTTGGAGAGATAATGAGATTTGTTTCTCCGGGTTCTCTGTTGTTCCATTTTAGCAAACGGTGCGACTCCATCGAATGCAATATAGACTGTATGTGTTGGTTGCAAATAGCGTATATAGTGTTCTATTTTTGTAATAACGTCTTGGATGATTGTCGTTTCAAACTCCGCGATGTCCATATTAGACGCTTTGTCTGTTTGTATAATCTTATAATAAGCATCATAAATAATAGAATTACAATCCATGTACAAATGGTCAAACGAACCGGATTGAAATGACTTCAAACTCCGTATAATATTGGTGTAATTTTTAATAATATACGAAAAATAGCTAGGAATGCCCATGATGTATGTGTGTGTTATAGTTTGTAATACAATTTATATTTATATCAATTTTTCTATTTTGTAAGACAATATTTATAATAAGTGAATACTATATAAGAAATGGACGACGATAGTGAAAATATCGGCACTTTTATCAAAAATAAAACAATATATATACAACAAATTATACGCAAAACAATTATCGCCGTTGTCCGCCATAATGCCGAAAAATTATTTAGTAATAGCGACACAAAACTAGCAATACCCATATTAAATAATTTATACACGGACTCGGAGACAATATTGCGAGATGTATCTGCACAAACAGATCCGATAGCATTGTATGCATCATTGGATAAATTACAAAAAATAATCAACAACTTGTCCATGATTATATGCGGTTTTGGAACACAAGATATAGAGGAATTATTGTTTATTATCTTTGGTTCAGAATTTAAGGAGCTTTCTTTCCAAGATGAAATTATGCAGGCAAAGTTCGAATTAATTAAACAACATGTTCGTCCCTATGGTTACAAAGTCATTCATTGGAACAAAAAAAAACGATCAACTTCTCGAAGGAAGACATATTGTGAGGATAAAATAATCGACAGTATTCTTGAGATTGATCAATCGAGCAACATAGAGTGCTACGAACTCGAAGGGGAAAACGAACACCTATACAAAAAAATGAATGGTATAAGAATTACGATTCAAAATGAAAAGGCAAAAAAGACGTTGATAATAAATGGGATCATTGACAATATCCACATTCACTGTTTCACCAATAAATATATACAACATCGCATTGACGATATATCTTCGCTCTATTATGTGCGTCAAAAACACGAAAATGAGATAATAGAAGAAATTATTGGCGCTCTTACAATAAAGGACATTCTTATACATGGAAAGAATGATATATTAAAACAAGCGTTTTCCATAATGAGTGAAGTAAATTCATTGAAACAGGCTAAATTAGTGTCAACATTCAAGCAGTTTCTGGAATTAGACACGTATATGAAATGCAAGATGGTGATGAATTTATTACTCTCGAAAGACCATGAAGTCCAATATATATGTTATCTGTTGTATGAACTGCTAGCATTAGACCAAGAAGATTTATCTGTTGCGTCGGTAATGTATGATATATTGCCGTGGAAATTCAAGACAAAATTGGATGAGATGATCAAAGTCTCTTCGAGAAAGTCTGATGATATAACTAAAAGATACGAGGTAAGCCAAGTATCTATCGAACAACAAATATATTTGATGAAAGCTCCTGAAAATGTAAAAGAGAAGGCAATGTTAAAATTAAAGGAAATCAAGGGTCGTCCAGATGAAGGTTCGCAGAAAGCCAAACAATATCTTGAGGGGTTGTTAAAGCTTCCTTTTGGCGTTTATCGTCAGGAACCTATACTAAAAAAAGTGAAGGATTTCAATAAAACAAACAATCAAATGGTGAATGTTCTCAATCAGTATTTTCCGACATTGAATATGAAAATGAAAAATCAGCGCACGATATTAGAGATTTATCAAAACATAAAACACATTCGTCAAAATATAATTCCAGCAACAATACATTCAGTTATTCAGACATTGAACAAGAATACAAATAAATCTACTTCGCAAGTTGTGCAATATATTAATAATATCATGAAGAAAAATGGACAAAAACGCTTGCCTCTGAACCAACCAAAACAAAAACAGATAGAAAACATACAACAGGTATTGAACAATGCGCATGAGACAGACCTATATGAAATATACGACAAAACTCACGAAAAAATAAATGAACAGTTCTCGTTGAAAGATACATATGAACAAGTGGTAGAGTTAGAAACAAACGTTCAAGATGTTGAAACCGAGATGAATGATGTAATGAATACGATGGAAAAGTCTATATATGGACATACAAGAGCTAAGAGTCAGATCATGAAAATCATTGGACAATGGATGAACGGAAAATTAAGTGGATATTGTTTTGGTTTTGAAGGTTCTCCAGGCATAGGAAAAACGTCGCTGGCCAAAAAGGGCATATCCAAGTGTTTGAAGAACGATGACGGTGAGACACGACCATTTTCATTTATCGCATTGGGTGGTTCCGCAAATGGTTCAACGATTGAAGGTCACAGTTATACATATATGAACTCTACGTGGGGCAAGGTAGTAGAGATATTAATGGATTCCAAATGCATGAACCCGATCATATATATAGACGAGCTTGATAAGGTAAGTAAGACCGAACACGGCAAGGAAATCATTGGAATATTAACGCACTTGATAGATGGCACCCAAAATGATGCCTTTCAAGACAAGTATTTTAGCGGCATAGACATTGATTTATCAAAGGCCTTATTCATTTTTTCTTACAATGATCCTGAACAAATCGACCGCATTTTGTTAGACAGAATACATCGCATTAAGTTTGATAATTTATCACTTGAAGACAAAATGGTTATTGTAAAAGACTACATATTACCCGAAATAAATGATAAGATGGGATTTGAAGACGTGGTAGAGTTAAGCGACACATTGATACAATACATAATTGAAAATTACACGCTGGAACCAGGCGTTCGCAAGTTAAAAGAAATATTGTTCGATATGTATGGAGAAATCAATCTTGAAATATTGAAAGTAGATACTTTTCACAGTATGAATATACCATTGCAATTGACTGAATACGACATAGACAAAAAATATTTGAAAAACTATAAAAAAATCAATGAAAAACTTATCCACAGTTCTCCTGAAAAGGGCGTGATTAATGGTTTATGGGCAAACACATTGGGTCATGGCGGCATAATACCTATTCAATGTATGTTATTTCCATCTTCCAGTTTTTTAGAGTTGCGTCTGACTGGATTGCAGGGTGATGTAATGAAAGAAAGTATGAATGTAGCGAAAACCCTCGCTTGGGATTTAACGCCCGAGAAACGCATTAAGGTGTTATTAAAACAGTTCTCGGATACAAAGAAACAAGGATTACACATACACTGTCCTGAAGGTGCAATTTCAAAAGATGGACCATCAGCGGGCACTGCAATTACTGTAGCGATTTATAGCATTTTCAATAACAAAGAAATCAGACATGATCTAGCCATCACGGGAGAAATAAATTTGCAAGGTCAAGTTACACCAATCGGAGGTTTAGACGTAAAAATAATTGGAGGAATAAAGGCGGGCGTAAAAACTTTTTTGTATCCAAAAGGAAACGAACGAGATTTCGAAGAATGGAAAACGAATAACAAAAAGGAGGTAGACGACATACGATTTATTGGCGTATCGAATATCAAAGAAGTATTCAATTATGTATTTGTAGACTAATCAACATTTTCTAAGGATAGTATAAATAAAATGGATTTGAATTTAATTGCATTTGGATACTTATTCTTGCGACTCGCACCTTTTATTTTGGTATGTTTCTTCACACTTAGTTCGATATTCAACCAAGATTTCAAGGGTTTCATTTATTTAGCAGGTGTGTTACTGTCTGTGGTGTTCTGCATGATGGTTTCCAAGACAATGCCTTTCTTTCCGAGACCGGAAAACTACCCCGAAGTATGCAACTTTTTGTTATTAGATACAACAAATGATACATTTAATCTCCCTCTCGCAACAAATATGTTGACGTTTACCTTTGCTTATCTAGCATATGGAATGCAAGAGAATGATGTAGTCAAACAAAACTCATTCACTTATTTGTTTTTCTTAATATTGTTGGGTTTGGATACTTTATGGAATTACAGCAACAGTTGTTATAATGCGATTCCGCTCGCAGTATCGGGTATATTAGGTATGGCGGCTGGTTTCATCTGGGGAGGAATATTAAAAAGTTCGAAGTCGACACATTTGCTATATTTTTCTGCATTAGGTAGAAATGACGTATGTTCTCGTCCATCCAAACAAACATTCAAATGCGAAGTGTATAAAAATGGTAAAAAGATCGCAACAAAATTGTCGAAATAAATGACGATTTAGATATGTAATACAAAACAATGTATATTACATATCAAAGCAACTTAGATTGTTAGTTAACCATTGCTGTGCATGTCGTAACACTCTCATGCGACTCAATTCAGTTGCAATCATCTGTACATTTCGCGATTTCTCCTTATAACTGGATATAAAATAGTTGATTACCTTCACAGTAGAAGCACTTTTATATTTCGCATCCAATTCTTCATGTGGAAATTCAGAAAAATTTTTGCGTTTGTTCACATCGTTATGAAATTTATATAATAAATCTTTTAAATCTCTCTTCGTTTTTATGGACTCAATGTTCAATTTGTTCATATAGTCAGTTGCGTGATCAGTGCATTTAGGACACGGCAAATTTGCACATATAGACTTAATCAGGTTGATTATATCATTTTTTTTCGATAGAAAGTGTTCGTCTTTAATTTTTTCAGCCAAGGTGTGAAACAAAAACCATATAGGTTCTCCCCAGACAAGTCGTATCCCATCTGTTTTTTGAACGTTGTGTATATCATTTGTAGGTTTCACTGGTTGTTTGGTAATCATACGGTTCATTCGAAGCGGAATTGTAGTTTGTGCTGTCTGGTTTATTTGATCATTTGAATTATGTTTGACTATGGCTCGGGCATTATGAAATCTCATTAGCATATTATAATATATTGACAAAAATAATACAAAAAAATGCTATAATTAAAATATAAGAGTATATCAACGACGATGGAAACAAGAGGACAACTAATAAATGCAGTAAAAGACTGGGTCAAATTAGACAATGAAATCCGAAGTATTCAGAAAATTCAAAAAGACAAAAAAAAAGAGAAGGATGAGATATCGAACTCGCTCATGAATATAATGAAAGAAAATGAAATAGATTGTTTTGACCTAAAGGATGGACAAATATGTTATGATAAAAAGACTGTAAAAAAACCTATTACAAAAAAAACGCTATTTGACGTATTAACTAAATATTATGATGGGGACATCCATGAAGCAAACAGTGTGAAAGAGTTTATTATTAATAATCGTGAGGAAACAACAAAAGAGACGATTGTGCGCAAAATTACTAAACAATAATTTATCTCATGCTTACTCAAGGTAAATTAAAGTCCGGAATGGTATATAGGTTGTTCTGTTTTACGTATTTAGCAACTACGCGCGGGTTTTCGGCGTTCATAAGCACGTCTTCTGTATTATATACATTCCCTATATCATCAATGTAGTAGACGATCCCGCTAATTTCCTTCGCATATACTTCATATTTCACAATTAGGTCATTCGAGTCTGCGAGAACATCCGAAATTAGTCCATGAGGCGTGCCCTTTACGTGGGTTCCGCAATATTCACTCTCATTCTTTCTTCTTCTCGTACACTGCTCTCCATTTGCTCTCTTCGCATTGCATCTATTCGTAACAGGCACCGTATTCTTTACCCTTTTTCTTTTATTCAAATCTTCCTTGTCGAATTGCAGTCGGTCATAATCATAGATATGTCTAAGCAGGTCACTTACCTTATCCTTATCTGAAAACTCTAAGTCTCTGCTTTTTTCAAGGATAGAGTGCTTGAACTCGGTAATATAACCCTCAAACTTCTTGTTTAGTCGGCGCTCCATAATAATATCAATGTTAATTATTGGTATTATTTGTAATCTATTCATAATCAATTTTTTGTTTTTTGCCCCCATAATAGGGTATAGCATATTCATTGTCCAATAACCAAGCGTTTACATGTAAATCGTGAAAATATACGTCTGCTAATAATCTACCATATTTCTCAATGCGCACATTTTCTAGGGATACCGTTTCATTGAATATCAATCCTTGCAAATTTGTTCTGGATACGTTTGCGTGTATTCTCTCATTCGAATTATTCGAATTTAATTCGGGTGCATCGATGCCGGCTAACCGAACGGAAAATCTATATAATTGTTTTCCTCGAATGGGATATTTACATGCTACTGTAATGGTATCTCCATCATATACCTTTACTACCTTGGCGTAACGTATTTCTGGAATAAACCGTGCACAGTCGTCGTATTTAATTGTATCCAAATATTTCGGCGGTCGAAAATAGCGAGGTCTACATAATACTTCAGCAACAAAAATGGAAAAACAAAAATATAACAAATACATATCTATATATTTTTGTGATAATACTCATAAGTCTTTATTTCATCATATTGTATACTCCACGGAATACTTGAATTGCCTTGATACAAGCCTCTCTTACATATTGACTTGCTACTTGCTTATCAAATGCTGCATCGCCTGCTAGACGGATCTTGCTATTATCATCATGAGGATGAAATTTCTTGAAACCGCAAAATGATAATTTCTCAGTTTGGTAATATTCTTCATACAAGATATATTCCAGCGACTTTCCGATGGTATAATCTTCATTTTCAAGAACAATATCATAACAATTATCCATCGTGGTTTCGCTGCGCAAGATGGGGACTAAATCAGAATCCAAACTCTGGACCATCTCATTCAACTTGTTTTCCAATGCTTGGCAACCTTTCAAAACTAAATCTTTATTATCATACACTCCTACACTTTGAATAACAAAGTCGAAACTATCGTCTACAAAACTCCTCTGTGCATCGAGCAAGTAGAAGTTCTTCTTCTCAAACGAAATTTCGTCATTTGTTCCATTCTCACCTCGCATACTATCCTCTTTCTTCTGCCAAACCTCGTTTGCCTTCACCAGGTCAGGTGTGTTTCCATAGGCACATTTAGACGCCACATTGAACATTCCGTCTTCTTTGGCAGCGTGGACAGAAAATTCGGCAGTGAACTTAATGTGTTCTCCTGGAATTTGATCGCCAATACCAGGTCTCAATCGGCCGAAATCGATATACATATTTGTCTTTGCATTCATAGGGAAGATTTTCTTTGTTTCCTCGTTCGACAAATAATTTCCGTTTTCTTTATTTTTAATTTTAAAATGCTCGGTAGTAACATACATCAGTGTATCTGTATCATTTTTCACATCCACATCCAACAAGTAGTTTCCTGGCAAAACATTCAAATCTGTTATATGCACAGGAATGCTGCTCAATCGTTGCTTTAATATTTCATTATGAAGTCTGCTTGTATTGATTTCAATATTACAATCGTTGTCTTCGTAGGTTTGTGTATAAATTGCAACGATTGGAATATCAGACAAAATGGTTCGTCTTAAAGCGTTAGCTAAACTTACGTTTACACCACTCAATGTAAACTTGAGAGTGTTATTATCTTCATTCGAAATATTGGTTAGTGATGGATTCATGATATCTTACGTCTATAACTAATATTACTATAATAATTATGTTTAATTCAATTTTATTGTTTTTATAAATGACTTTCCAAAAAAGATAGACGCCTCTCTATAAACCGTATTCGTTCGGTTTCTGTTAATAATCCCCACAATACGCCACATTTGGTTTCTACATTTTTCATTTTATTCACAGAGAAGCATTGTGTATAGAATTCTAGCAATTTGGGAGCACTGTAATCTTTTAACATAACATGTCGCCTTAGTATGTTTTCGCGACCTTCATTTTGTTGCATACAAGACACCGGGCGTCTATTTACATAATTCAACAAATCATAATATAGAACATTTCTATCAACCGGTATATCATATACCTGATACAAATCGCTCTTATACTGCGAGTATTGTTTTATTTCGCATAACAAGTCTTTCGGTTGAAAATTGTAAATATACGGATAAATGTGTTGGTACAAGGTTTCTTCTGATAAATACGAAAATAAAGAATATCGAATATCCGTACTCATAATGTATATTAGTTCTATATTATAATATACATTTTTACAATTATTCATCTGCTATCCTAGTGCGATTGGATAAAAAAATAAACGATACCAATACAAAAGATAACAAAATAGGCATCAATACAACCAACCACGAAAACCACTCTGCTCCACCTTTACATATAATATTCAATACCCATGTCCAGAACGCTATATACAATATTTTTACCATAAAGATAACGGACGTGTTAGGTACCATACAAGAATAATCACCTAAACAATAAATTTCGTTGTTTCCGACATTTTGAAACCCCATTATTGCAAGGGCAGCTATAGATAATATTAAATAAAACTCTGCAGGAGAGCATAACTTTGTGAGACCAATCATTATATATACTACAAAACATAAAAAATGTATACACAAGTATGCATAGATTTTTTATTTAGTTGAACACTATCTTATTCAACGTCTACGTGGGTTAACATATGACGACGACAACACACATTATTCAAACCAAGTTGGTCCAACATTTCACCTTCGGGCGTCTTTTCCACGTTATTTTTAGTTAAATAATTTACCTTTTCTACAGACTCGCCCTTCTGCATTTTAATCTTCCTTACTTCATTTTGATAATATCTATATTTGTCTGCTAAAACAGTTCCGCATGTAAAACATTTAATTGGGATGATCATTTTCTTATACTATTGGTATATTATATAATTCTATATTGATTTTCAATTTTATATATCAATGTTATATATAAAATATGTTTTCAAATGCAAATCGGAACAACCTCATCAAACTGATGCTTATCATTCTATTTTCTCTGCATATATACTACAACGTAACTGAACATTTTACAGCTAAGCCTATTAACTGGAGAGATACTTCACTCGATAAGGAAGAAGTTGAAGACGAAGGACCAAAAATAGAACAAAAGTACATGGAGATTGCGGAGCACGGATACGAGGCTGGAAAATACGATATTCAATATCATGAAACAAATGACAAAATCGAAGAAAAAAACAAAGACGACTACAATTACGATTACATCAAAATAATAGATAAAAATAACAAGGAAACGAGTGTACGCAGACTGCGCATACAAAGCAAGATATTGTTTAAGAACCCAATCGACTACAAATACGGCATTACGCCCTACATCCCCAGTTACACTGATACCGTGTTGCTCAGTCGCTTACGTAAATAATTACTCGATAATAGATTTGCCTGCCGTTGTCTTCTTCTTTCGTTTTGTTTTTTCTTGCGTTTCGCTATGTTCTTTATTATGACATGCTTCGCATATAGATGCTAAATTCGCTTTATGATTTTTATGAAACGAATTAATAAATCCATCTTTGTCTGCAGTATGCTGTTCGGCCAGATGGTGCGTTTCTGTACCCATCGCAACTTCACACATTTCACATTTACCAAGTAATTTCGCAGCATTATACCTGGTTGTATTGTAATTCAATGCACCAGATGTTTCGACAAAATATTTATTGCGAATTTGATAAGCATAATCTAGGAATTCAACGTCCAAATGAAGCGATTTGCACACTTCCAATCCATATGTATTCGATCCTGGGCCATCTTTTAATATACGGTCATATACCAACGCATCTATCTCAGGATTATAGGTAACTTCCATATGTTTTACCGCAAGGTTGGTCAGCGCTTTTACTTCATCGTAATATATCACATCGTGAAAATGCGTCGCAAATATAAAACTACATGCTCTGTCGTGTAGGCGTTTCAACCCAGATACAAAGATACTCAATGCTGACTGCAATTCTGTTCCAGAGCACAATTCATCTCCCAAAATCAAACTATGTTTGTCCGCATTATTCAAAATCACTCGCAACTCAGACATTTCAACTGCGAATGTCGACAATCCACGGAACAAGTTATCATTGCCTAGGATACGAGAAAACAAGGCTGTGTAGGGTTTGTATACAAAACTGCTGCACGGCACATACATTCCACATTGAGCCATAATTACACAAATGCCCAATGCTCGTATCAAACTCGTCTTGCCTACAGCATTGGTTCCATAGAGCAAAATGCCGGCATCATCTTTGCCTATGATAATGTCGTTTGGTACATACACTTCGTGTTGCTGTAAATATTCGATGAGACAGTGTCGCATACTTTTGGCGTCTACGAATGAACTTTCTGCGTCGTGGATTTCGGGACAACAATAATTTCGATTCTTCGCATTGTACGCTTTACACTGTATAAGATCCAACTTCCCAATGTACGTGGAAATCGCACGCAAGTCGTCATACAATTCAAATTCAATAATCTCCAAAATATCCGAAAACAATTTCATCGTTATCTTGGTTAATTGGTCTTCATATTTCACTATATTTCGACTAATCATATCAATCGCATCACAATCTATCTTTTTATTGCCTGAATTGCCCGAAACAAACTTAACATCGTCAATGCTGATGCCGTCAATTGGAGCAACCGCGTTTCTAAAACTACCAGGGTCTGCATCGTATAATTTTAATGCTTTTTTTACGAGTTTACTCCTAGACAAAGTGGACTCAAAATACGAACCCGATTTTTCAGTTTTATGAATTTTCACATATACCATTGTATTCTGTGGCTTATCCACTTCATTGGTGATTGCATTCAAATGGACATGGACGTCATCAAATAATTTCTTGTTTTCATTATACTTCAATACGACCTCATCATATTCGTCTGATATTCCTGGACGTATAATTATATTCCCAGACAATAAACTATTGCTGGAGATACCTTCACAGTCTTGTATAATCAAATATTTATCTACTACAGATTTCACATTTTCGTACTTGTCGAGTATCCACGCTGTTTTGCTTTCCATATCACCATCCACCAGATAATTATTTAACTCATCGTGTTTTTGTATATACGTACTTATTTGATGCATTGTTTGGATAGAACTATACAAATCATAAATAGACGTGGGGAACACTCTCTTCACTATTACTTGTCTCGAAATTTTCTCGATATCCTTGGTCTTATGCAATGTGCTACGTAAATGATCCACCAATTCATAATTTTCATCGCGTAATAAATAACCAATAATCGAATATTCCTGTTTTAACCACTCCTCATCGGTAGTTGGGTTCGTCAGTAAATGACGGAACTTTCTCTTTCCGATCGTTGTGCAACACTGGTTTAAAAACGACATAATGGATGATTTTTTTCCATATCGTTTACTTTCGTTTGAAGCGTCATCCAATATGTTCAACTGTATCAACGTATGATTTGCTAATATGACCCGCGAAGATACATTATTAAAAATAGGCAATGAAATCTTGTTTATCAATTTGGGGTTGCGTTCCTTTACAAAATCCAATAAATAACAATAGGACTTCGTTGCACTATCTTTTTCGCGAAATTCCAAACAAACATCAAAGGTATCATTTTGAAACACTTCGCTAACAATGTGGTTTTGATACACCTGCTTTGTCGCATTCTTTGCCAATGAAGAATTCATATCTACATAATGTATTTTCGAACTGTTTATACCCGAATAATCCATAATCTTTCCAATTTCATTTTTCACATCAGTAGCACACGCAACTATCGTTTCACTTGGATTATATACAGATACATAACGCTGTAATTCATCGAAATTAGATGCAATGATTTTATATTCTGTTTCATATTGATAAAAAGAAGATTCTCCTGTAATTACATCAATCGAAGAAATACCGACTACCATTATTTCGCCTTTATGAATGGAACGAACCATCGGCTTGTGTTTGTCTATCCAAATGCACATAATGTGGTTCGACACTTTCATTTGCGTATCACTAGAAATATACGTACCAGGAGAATACACGCTGTCCATTATGCGCTCTTTTTCGTCTTTATCATCACCTTGCACATAGACAACTGCAGTATATCCTGAATGAATCGTCTTTTCAATATATTTATCCAACGAATTCAATGGAATTCCAGCCATATATACCATTTTACCTTCATATGTTACTTTCTTTTCTTTGCATTGCAGATCACATATGTTTGAAATTTCTTCGATTTTGCTTCCGACAACTAGGTCGCCTTCTTTTATTCCATACAATTCAAAAAAACTTCCGACTTGCATATACACAATCGTATCTTCGCCGTATTTTTTTGCATTTTCACGGGTAACAGAAAAATAATGAGAAAATATCGAGAAGTTCTCCTTTTTCGCCATTGTATAACTATATATTTATGTAAATAATCTCTATACTATTTACAAAATTACATTTCATTTATTAAGCCATCTACTTCTTGTAGCATGCGTATTGCTGCGCTATATACGTAATATCTTGGTCTGCGGACGTGTATCAAATATTTAATATAATATAGTTTATTAATCATATGCATTTTTTGTTTGAATTCACTATCTTCAATCATATACAATTCATTAATAATTACATCCAACCCATTCAATAAGACGCGATTGTTATATCTCATGCGTATCATTTGCAATAAATTTTTCAATAAATTTTTGATTTTGTACAAGGCCTCGGACAATGGTTCTTCTTCTTCAGGTTCAGGAGCAGGTTCAGGTGCAGGTGCAGGAGCAGGTGCAGGTGCAGGTGCAGGTGCAGGTGCAGGTGCAGGTGCAGGAGCAGGAGCAGGAGCAGGGGAGCAGGAGCAGGAGCAGGAGCAGGAGCAGGAGCAGGAGCAGGAGCAGGTGCAGGTGCAGGTGCAGGTGCAGGTGCAGGTGCCATTAATGGTGGAACATTTTGTTCGTATTGACCAGACATATTTCCAGGTGGAGAAATATTCTGTGCAACATCGACCACCTTGGTTGTTTCATTGTATGCATAACCAAATCCCATTTCTTTACTCGACTTCCATATCAATGCAGTAAAATGACCAGTTTGAGAAGAATAACCCGGATTATTGAAATCATACAATTTGATTTCGTCGTACCACAAATCAATGCTTTTCTTGGTTAACGCCATGACTTCACTTTCATAACCTTGAAAATAAGCAAGATTTTCACCGTAGGTTTTGTTAGTACTGTGTTCAAATAAGCTATTTGTAGCCAAATATGTAGCCCAACTATTTGAAAATATAGAAATGGTATCATTCCAAGTCATATCAGGACATCCATGCAATCGTCGATATTTGTTTACATAAGATACTAGTTCTTGTTTCTCTTCATTGCTGAAAGTATGCTGATAAACAGACATTACTATTTCCACTATAATAGTAATGACTAAAATATTTTTGATAATTTACTGCTCGATACACAGTATGGTAATATGGTAATCGTGTGATATAACTGACTTGACGGTGAATATTCTATATAAAATTGAATAAGAAAGAGATAAATGCATAGAATGTACAAAATATACTCAACACGAATTATTCAAAAATGAAATCTGATCCATATGTGGAATATAGAAATATACCCGACGACAATTATGGATATTTCGTATCATTGAATGAACACAATGAAATTATGCGCTATTCAAATAATGGTACTGCAATTTATTGCTGCGAAGACCCTCCAGCAACTCCTATAAAAAATTTAAAATCATCAGTTGAGCATGCAAAAAACGAACCAAACGTTGTTGCAAATCTGCAACACAAATTCTCGGAAAATGTCACTAGAAAAGTACATTATCGACAACACGTATTTGATTTAATCTTTGCAATACTTGCTGTAATCTTCTTTGCAATTACTACGTTATCTGTATATTTCATTCTGATTATCTGAATGTTCATGTGCCTTCCTCTGTGTTACCATTCAAAAAATTGTACAACAAGTTGTCTGGATTATGATTTTTTACTTCTCCACATATGAGCAAAGCAGTTTCATACATCTTACGCAATACATCGTTGGGTGTATTAGATCCAACTTTGATAAATCCGTTCTTGATCAAATAACTTCTGACATCATTTATGGGAACCATTTTCAAATGCTGTATTTGATTGCTCACATGATTGCGTATAGTTTTATTCGAGACGAGTACGCCAATTTTTGAATAATACTTGGAACGCCCCACTTTATGTTTTCGGCGGATTGTTTTGCGCTGTTTTAGTTTGCGTGATTTCTTAATCGGCTGCGGAATGATAGTCGAGGTTGGTTGTTTGTTATACAAGGACGGAAAACGTGTAGAAAGAGTTGGTTGAACAGTTGGTCTATTTTCAGTAGTAGAATTAGAAGCAGCAGCAGAAACGGATGGCTGATTATATATAGTACTGCGCTGCATATCGCCTCCTATCGTGAGAGGTTCTCTGTTAGACACAGTCTTATTCATATAACTGCGATAAGTCGGTAAATTTCCATTTTTCAAACAACCATACGCTGGGGTGGAGGTTGTTTCTAACTCATTTCGCACGTTTTCAATCGTGTCGCGCGCATTTGTCGCCGCTGAATAGGGTTCNATTGATGGATGTGCGCGCAGAGTAGCATTATGAGGACTGACCCGTGTTGAATGCTTTTCTGCAATGGTATTCAAGTAATTCTTCGCTTCATCAAATTCTTTATTGAAAGACGATACGTGGTGACTGCTGGTCGGTTCATTTTTTGTTAGATTAATTTCTGTGTCGTATTGTTTTTGTTGTTGTTGACGTATCAAATTTAACAATGATTTTTTTCTCAATGTAGTTGCCTGGCTTTTCGACTTTGTATTTCGAATGCGTATGTTTCCCTCTGGCTTTTCTGTTTTTTTCTTTTTGGATTTATTATTGGAAAATGAAAAATCAGATAAATTGATCTTCAATAATTTTTTTTCTTCCATTTGTATCTTTATATTGTAAAAGTATAATGTCTTTGTATATTCTTACGCTATAAATATTTCTAAATAACAATTTTATACATACATTGCTTGTAACGAAACAGAAGTAGTCTTATTTTTTTGTTTTTTCTTATTGCTCAAAAATAATTCTTGCCCTTCATTTACATCACATATTGTAATCGTTCGAATTTCTTCTTCTGATTTTCCGTATACTCTGCGACTATGTGCAATTTTTGTATACATCAACAACAATTCCATGTCTCGTCCAAAATGCGGATAGTGTTCCATTCTGGTTTCAAACCATGCATTCAATTCATCTGACGTTACATCCGTTGTCCATTCTTGTTCTAGAATTTTCTTATGGAATATCTCCTTCAACTCTTTATGTGTATAAGAATCCGTATAAAATCTCCATATAAACCTAGATTCCAACCCTTTATTTACTCTGAAAAACGTATTATTCAATTCGTCTTCATATCCAGCAATGATTACCATTAAATCGTCTTTATGATCACTTAATGATTCGCACAATGTATCCAAACATTCTTTTGAATAACTATCACTATTCTCACTGGTATCGGGCGCGAGAGAATAGGCTTCGTCAATAAATAGTACACCACCAAGGCTTTCTTCAACAACCGTTTTTGTTTTCATAGCAGTTTGACCTAAATATCCAGCAATCATGTCAGAACGAGTAACTTTTTTGAACACGTTATTTTTCAATATGCCTAGTTTTGAATACAGCGTTCCAATGATTTCTGCGATTTCTGTTTTGCCTGTACCTGGAGCACCATAAATAACTGTATGTTTAAAGTCCGACGTATTTTTGCCCTCGTGTAGTTTCTGTATGAAGTATAATAATTGGTATAAAATTGTCTTCTTTAACTCCATCATTCCTATCATATTATTCAACCGATGCAATTCATCTTTGATATTATGCAATGATTGCAAATCGATGTTGTATTCGGTTGTCTCACTTACTTCATAACTATCAATAATGCGAATTAAGTCCTCAATGGCGTTAATATTGGTATCGATAAACACCTTCTTTTTCACGGAACTAATTGGCGACGGAGGAAGCGCCATATGAAATTCATTGTTTGAAACATCAAACTGAAATTCGTTATTTGTTTTCCACAAGTCGTAATTGCTTTTCAAATTAGCATCCTTGGCGCTGTTCCAATTCGACTGCGAATAACAATCATAATACATATTGCTTGGGCTGGATATCGGTTGATGATGTACCGAACTCAAGTGTTGTAAGTGGTCTTGATAAAAATTGTTGTAATAATAATTCGTTAATATGTAATTATTCAATAAATGATAATCAGCTAAACTTGTATCGGTTTCATCCTTTTTATGGAATGCATCCAAATGATCAATAAAGTAGTTATTCATTCTAGGCATGTATATAATGATAGGTTTAACTCGATTATATAAAATTGATTTTATGGTCACCACAACATGTAAATGTAAACAATCATGGAATACAAGATGGAATCCGCACAAAGTGGGGTATATTCTACAAATTTGAAGAACATTCAACCTAACATGGACCGCATAAAAAGCGAGGATCCATTAATTGACTACGACAAAATCAACACGACTAATTTTGAATCGGAAGATGAAATCGAAAAACGCATATTGTCTCATATTGGGAATTACGTTGAAGAACCGTTCAGTCTCATTGAATCCTATTTTGCCGGAAAACATCTTGAATGTCTCGTTCGTCATCAAACGGAATCGTACAACCATTTCATCAATTATCAAATCCAGCGAACAATTCAAATGTTCAATCCTGTAAAAATACACTCTGAAAATGATTACGTACCCGAAAAAGACAAATATATGTTAGATGTAGAAATCTCCTTTGAAAATTTCAAATTGTATCCTCCCCAAATCCACGAAAACAATGGAGCAACGAAGACTATGCTTCCACAAGAGGCGAAACTTCGCAACTTCACGTATGCATCCGGTATGACGATTGATCTGAATATCAAATATATTATTCGCAACACCGACAATATGGAAAATGAAAAGATTATCGGAAAAAAAATACCAAAAATCAATATTGGAAAAATGCCTATTATGTTGAAATCATCTATATGTACACTCACACAAAACCCTCACATTGACCCACGCATGACCGGCGAATGCCATATGGATTGTGGTGGTTATTTTATCATCAAAGGGTCAGAGAAGACAGTGCTCGGACAAGAGAGAGCGGCAGAAAATCGCATTTATTGCTTTGATGGTAAAAATACTACCAAGTGGAGTTGGTATGCTGAAATCAAATCCGTTCCTGATAACAAATGTATTTCTCCAAAGCAGATCGAGATGATGATTGCTACAAAAAATAATGGATTTGGTCACGGAATTTATGTAAATATCCCGCGTGTTAGACAGCCAATTGAACTATTTGTTGTATTCAGAGCACTTGGTGTACTAAGCGACAAAGACATATGTAAATATATTGTACTTGATATCGACAATCCAGATAATGCAACTATGCTACGGTTGCTACAGGCATCGGTAATCGACGCAAAGAATTGCATGCTGAGAGAAGATGCAATCGCGCATATCAACAGTTACGTCGCATATACTCCATTGAACATGGACAAAGAAATGGGTGCTCGCAAAAAGCACGAATTTACCATGGACGTATTGAATAATGATTTGTTTCCCCATTGCAAGACCCAAGAACAAAAACTATATTTGCTTGGTTATATGGTGAATAAAGTCATTCGAACGTCCCAAGGTCTATTGCCTACAGACGATAGAGATTCATATGTAAATAAGCGCATCGAATTGACTGGAACACTATTAAATAATCTGTTTCGCAACTATTTCAACAAATTGGTAAAAGAAATGCAGAAGCACGTTGTTCGTGAGATTAACAATGGTTCGTGGAAATCATCAGAAGACTACGAAAATATCATCAACTCTACTAATATTTACAAAATAATGAAATCGACTACGATTGAGAATGGTATCAACAGAGCACTATCTACCGGCGATTTCAGTATCAAGCAGTCCAACAGTTCAAAAGTAGGCGTTGCACAAGTATTGAACCGACTGACCTATGTATCCAGTCTTAGTCATTCTCGTAGAATTAATACCCCCTTGGAGAAAAGTGGCGAATTAATTGCTCCTCGAAAGTTACACAATACTACCTGGGGTTTCTTGTGTCCGGCTGAAACCCCAGAGGGTCAGTCAATTGGTGTAGTGAAAAATATCAGTTATATGGCGCACATTACTATTCCAACAAACAGCAGTTCATTGTATCAGTATATCAAACCTTACGTCATCGCATTCGAAGATGAGGCATTCGCCAAACTCCCTTCTATTCAAAAACTAGTAAAGGTGTTTATTAATGGTGCTTGGGTTGGAATTACAGAGGATCCACTCACATTCTACAATGATATGAAAGACAAGAAATATAGAGGCATTATCAACATCTACACGTCTATCATATTCAATTACAAACGTCTTGAAATCCGTATTTGCAATGATGGCGGTCGCCTAACACGACCTATATTGAAAGTGAGAGACAACAAAGCTCTCCTTACAAAAGAAATTGTCGATAGGTTAGAAAACAAAGAACTGGTATGGAATGACTTGATTACTAGTTGTGTATTGGACGAATCGGTGATAGAATATATCGATCCAGAAGAACAGAATTATAGTATGATTGCGATGAAGTGCAAAGATAAGTTTATGAAACAAACAAAATACGAGGGTTATTTCAAGTATACTCACTGCGAAATTCATCCTAGTACCATATTTGGTGTATTGGCTTCGTGTATTCCATTCCCAGACCACAATCAGGCACCCAGAAATACATATCAATGTGCGATGGGCAAACAGGCAATGGGTGTATACGCAACCAATTATGATAACAGAATGGACAAGACAGCCTATGTATTGAATTATCCTAGTCGACCATTGGTAGACACGCGACTGATGAACTTCATTCATTTGAACAATATTCCATCGGGCACGCAAATTCATGTTGCTATTATGACTCATACTGGTTACAATCAGGAAGACAGTGTTCTTATCAACCAAGCATCGATCGACCGAGGACTATTCATGGCGACTATTTATCACACAGAGAAAGATGAAGATAAGAATATTATTCGCGATGAAATTATTCGCTGCAAGCCTGACCCCAGCAAGACACGCAGTATCAAATACGGCAACTACGAAAAGTTGAACAATCAGGGTTTTATCAACGAAAACGAGCGTGTGGAAAATAGAGACATTATTATTGCGAAAATCGTGCCTATCAAAGAGAACAAAAATGACTTGACGAAGGTAATCAAGTATGAAGACCAGAGTAAAACATTCAGAACAAACGAAGAGTCGTATGTGGACAAGAACTATACAAACCGAAATGGTGATGGTTATAACTTTGCGAAAGTGCGCATAAGGACTTTAAGAAAGCCTACCATTGGAGACAAGTTTAGTTCAAGACATGGACAAAAAGGAACGGTTGGTAATATTATTCCCGAATGTGATATGCCTTTTACAAAGGATGGCCATCGTCCAGACATTATCATTAATCCTCACGCAATCCCTTCTCGAATGACGATTGGGCAGTTGAAGGAGACACTTCTTGGAAAAGTATTGCTAGAAATAGGAATGTTTGGAGATGGAACCAGTTTTGGCGATCTAGACGTGAAAACCATCGCAACTGAACTGCAAAAACTTGGATATGAAAGTTATGGTAACGAGATCATGTATAATGGCCTTACAGGCGAGCAATTGGAAACCAGCATCTTTATCGGTCCAGTCTTTTACCAGAGGTTGAAGCATATGGTAGCCGACAAGCAGCATAGCAGGTCAATTGGTCCTATGGTGAATTTGACCAGACAACCAGCTGAAGGTAGAAGTAGAGATGGTGGCTTCAGAATAGGCGAGATGGAACGTGATGTAATGATTGCGCACGGAATATCGAAATTCTGCAGAGAGAGGATGTTTGATGTATCAGACAAATATTCAGTATTTGTTTGCAAGAAATGTGGTATGATTGCATCTTACAATGACGGCAATGCGAACGCAATGTACGAGAATGCCGATACCACTATACATCTATGTAAGATGTGTAATAATCATACACACTTTTCAAAGGTAGAAATCCCTTATGCATATAAATTGATGGCGCAAGAACTTCAAACAATTAATGTAGCACCGCGTCTTATTACTCAATAAGTAAATTATAATTAACAATCTTTAATACAACAATGCGAACAAGTGGTCGTATTTTTTTGTATTGTGTATATAATCGATATACTTTTTACATCATGGATGATGATATGCCGAGCGTATCAGACAACAGTGAAATTAATGATATGAGACTACCGAAAGAGTTTAGAGGGGTTACTTTTTCAGAATACAAAAAAATATTAGTGCGCAATGAACTGGTAAGAGCCATGTTAAATAACAAAATCGAGCCTGCGTGTTATTGGACAGTAGAATTAATATGCGCTGGACATTTTATGGATGTATGGGAAACCATATTGTTTTTTGTTGGGAAATACATACACATCGGAAACCCAAAAATTGTTATTTATTTAGAAAAGCGATATGAGGTATTCCGCAGTATCCTGAACCAAGGCGAAATGATAAATGAACTGCAACTGCGAAACCACCCAACGATCCGAAAGTTGTTTGCAGAATTAGTGAGTGTTCTTGTTATGTCTTCCAAAAAAAACAGTTTCGAAGCAATCAAAATCAATCGCCAAGAAGAATATGATATTACCCAAATGACTGAACGATTGCTTGCTCCAAGTGTAAAATATGCATCAGATTCATTTATGAATGATGATCCCAATGAACTATATATCGCTTTGAATGAATTTGCATACAACATATCAAGCGACAGATTAAATATGAGGAACGCGTGTTATTGGGTGGAATGGATACTCGATTTTGACTTAATTTGTAGAAAAAAAAAGCAACCTTGTTGCTGTGAACCACGAGATTTTGTAAAAGTAGAAAGTAAATACCGAATTGATTGCATATGGATATTATGGGACATTCTGTTTTCGTATTGTGAAAAGAAAGATTCAACGTACATTACTCGTCTTCTTCAGTCATTGTTCCAACTATTTTGTATAAAATATACAACTGCTTCTTGTAAAAGGCGTAGATTTCTTCTCTATTTCGCAATATCCTTATTGACCGAACATGTACCAAACAACATTGAATTAGTTACAAATAAAACGATTGTTTCGAATGTAACAAATAATATTAATCGCGTATACAAACAACTGCGCGAAAACGAGCACGTACCAACTACTGACTATTTATTTGCNAATTTGGAGAAAGAAACGCAATTTGAAAATACAATGAGAAAACTTCAATTGGTCCAAACATTGGATACCGTATAAATGCAGTTATACATACTTATTCACCATCACTTCTTTGATAACATTGCGAACTATTTTATCACGGAACTGTTTCGTTTCTTGTTCACCAAACCCACCTAATGCGGCATTCGATACTTTCAAATATTCTTGATTTTGGGGAGTGTCGAATACATTGTACTCAGAATGCTCATCTGCCCACTTTTTAATGTTTTTGCAATTTTTGTTCGATACTTTGTCTACGATTTCTTTGAGTTTATCTTTTGAATTGTTCTCCTTTAACCATTCATCGTTCTCTCGAATATACAGCGTTTCTCTCTTCATATCAGTGCAGTGAAGTGGACGTTTATATGTATCAAGTTCTCGTAATTTATTCACCAAAATTCGTGAAATTCCGCCCGCATATCCTAATCTACCTGTTTCTGTGAGATCCTCCAAATCTAATTCCATGTTTTCCAAAAAGTCCGACATATTGATTGCATCTTTACATTGTTCATTCAAAAATAAATTCAAGTTGAACTTCTGATTGTTATTAATGTTTGTCTGGTTCTCTATATGGGGCCCGTTTGTTTTGACTGCCTCTATCAATTGTTTTTGTAATTGTTGGTTCTCTTGTTGGGTATCTTGGATTTGTTTGGATTGCTCTATCATTAACTCCTTGAATTCTTGATTCAATAATTCTATAAATACGCTCATATCGGGCATCATCGGAGGGGGTTGACTTGTTTCTATAGGAGTTTCTTCTGTAGGTTCTTGCTTTGGACTACATTTTTTACTGTGTCTCGATAAACCAGAACGATATTTGAATGTTTGAAAACATTGTTTACATGTTAGCTGTCCGAACTTTTCGGAACCATCATTGTTACCATTTGTTATCTTTTGATGTTTTGCAGTGGATAAATGTCTAATATATTGACTTTCTCTGCTCGTAATATAGTCACACATTGAACATACAAACTGAGTGGAACCTTTTGGAACTAAAATATTATCCATTATTATCTTATATTAGGGTAACAAAAAAGTTCCTAAATCATTTCGCGTCAAAATATAAAAAAAAGTATGCAGTCAAATATTTTCATCAAAAATGGAAATCGCAGCATTATGCTTTGAACGTGTTTTTTTAGT
>JGI26272J51733_1000168_pt1 | contig 39301 bp, 35 predicted proteins | sample SaaInlV_120m_DNA_FD_51733 | JGI IMG/M metagenome (IMG submission 51733) | reverse complement strand
CGACCTTCGGGTTATGAGCCCGACGAGCTGCCAGACTGCTCCACCCCGCGTCTGGTTTTTTTCATGCTCCTGAGAGCACGGTAATTTAGGGGAGTCCAATAAATAGCATCAACATCTTATTTATCATTTTTAAGAATAATTGCACTTAATTTCCCGGAACTGCGATCCTCAAGTTCTCTGACAAAATCTTCTTCTTTTCCCAGCACTACATCCAGGCGAATATGGATATTTTCCAAATATTCCTGTTGAATAATTTTTGCCTCATAATCATCAATAAGCGATTTAACAATATGACCTAAATCGTATGAATAATGAAATTGTATTTGAGCCATAAACACTAAATCAACTACTGAGTTTTTATTTATCGCCTCGTTGGCCGCTGTCCCGTAAGCATTAATCAATCCAGGGATTCCCAATTTACTACCGCCATAATAACGAACCACAAATACAGCCGTGTTAGCCACTTCCGCCCGGCGAATCATATTCAATATTGGCAGACCTGAACTACCCTTGGGTTCACCGGCATCAGTTGCAAATTCATCAACAATGTCTCCGTGCAATAATCTATAGGCATAACAAATGTGGGTAGCTTGTGGATGGCTATTTTTTAGGGATGATAATATTTCCTTCACTTCAACTAGATCGTTTACAGGTATAGCAAAGCTGTTAAATTTTGACCCTTTATCTTTAAAAAATCCCTCTGTTTTTTTTTTGATTGTCCTTAAAGACAAACTCACCTCAAAATAGTGATTTTTCTATCAATAGACGTTCCTTTTTTAACATTGATGCGTAGAAAGTAAATACCACTGGGAATATTTAAATGATTAATATCCGCTATTTCAAATCGATGTCTGCCTTTTGACATAAATTGGAGATCCTCCGTATATATTCTCTGCCCCAATATATTTATCAATTGGATTTCTAAATTGGAATAATCTTTATCACAGTCAAATTCTACCTGAAAAGGTATATTTCTATTTGGCAGATATGGGTTTGGATAAACATTGATAAATCTTAAGGAGTTTATATCCTCTTCGTTTGGCCATGGAGAAATATTTATAGACTCAGAATAATCTGACCATCCAGCGGAATTTCTTGCGGCTACACTATAGGTATATTGAATATTTCCAGTAATATTATTATCCATATAAGTTGTGTCGGTAACCTGATCAATAATTGCAATTGTATCCAGCATTGAAGAAGGATTAACCCATTCTTTTTTTAATCTATATTCATCTATATTTCCAGATAGTAAAGGTTTTGTCCAATTCAATTGGATACTATCCTGAAAAACAGTTGCCATAAAATTTTCTGGAGGATTTGGTGTATAATATAAATTGATTTCCCCATTCACATCCCCGGAGTCAGATGCAGAATTTCCCAAAACAAAATGTACTTCATCACCTGGCTGAAGTACGTTTGTTTCGATGAGCAATTCAGCCTCATAGATAACATTTCTTTCAGGTGCATCACTTACAACGGCGACAAAACCTCTTAAATTACCTCCAAGGAGCAAAATCTCCAATCTCACATTAGATGTGATGATCTGGTATGATCTTATTTCAGCCGAATCCCTGTCAGTGTTCATACTGAATACGGTATTTGAATGCAGTGGAATAGCGCTTGTATTGATTGGACCAATGAGCCCCTGATCTTCATGATAATAAAAATCCGGGTGTATATTATTATATAGATTTAATGTAACCCAGTGCAGCCATGAGTCCAAATATGATGTACTCCATGTTGCCTGAAGAATATTTGTTATTGATGCGAAAGCGTCATGATGACTCGCCGAACCAAAGTTATGCCAGATGGTACGAAAAATAATGCTGTCAAATTCATCTAATACTCCTTCGACTATCAAAGCCAGGTAATGCCCATACATAGCAATGCTGTATCCGCTGGTAGCGTAAATAGTTTTTTCCGGATAATTAAAAAAGTTATGTCTTAGTGATATATAATCATTTACCTCAGGGGCGATCAAATCTTCAATCCATGTTGACGACATTTCATAAAAATAAACATTCCCCTGTGTATATCCTGAATAGCCAAATTGAATAGCGTGGAAAAACTCATGGGACATAGTCACACTCATGGCATCATAACCAGTAGTATAAAATCCTTCAGCAACAGAAAAATCATTATCAATAACAATCCACGAACTGCCATTATTTAAAATATCATTCCAATAGGTTACACCATACCAGCTGGGATTGAGATCATCCCGGAGATAAACGTCATAGATACCATCATCATCTGGTGGCTGGATATCATAACCCATAGTATTTACCAGTACAGAATATGTTGAATCGGCAATATCGGCTGTTGCTTCAACAAAATCGGGGACACCGTTATCGTTTTCATCACCTTCAAGCGGTCGATGATCATAATTCTCAACGGCAGTTGTATCGTAATGGATATAGAACAAACCAGAGAGGGATTGATAGTAAGTTTGATTTATTGGGCGATCGGTTCGATAAAGCAGATTATTTTCATGAAGCTCAGGAAGACCACATTTTATTCGTTCCTGTGCTTCGATGTAGGTAAATGACAATAGTAAAAAAACAGCTGAGAGTAAATATTTCATTTATTTTTTCCTGAATGATATCTTAATTGGCACTCCTTGGAATCCAAATGCTTCCCGGAGTTGGTTCTCAATATATCGCTTATAATTGATTGGAAATAACTCAGGATGATTGGTAAATATGGCGATGATTGGCGGTGAACTATGTACCTGAGTAGCATATTTGATTTTGAGATTCTTACCCTTTACAGCTGGCGGTGGATTCTGGATAGTGATATACTTGAAGAATTCGTTCAATTCTGCAGTTGCTATTTTCTTTGAGTATTCTTCGCTGACTATTTTTGCTTGTTCCAGTATTTGCCTTATTCTTCTGTTGTGATGCACCGATACAAAGAGGATGGGGTAATGTTCCATCGCTTTATAGAAGTGATGGATTGCCTTTTTGAAATCCTGCATGGTGCTGTGATCCTTTTCAATGAGATCCCATTTGTTCACAACCAATATCATAGCCCGGCCCTGATCGACAATATAACGAGCCACATTTCTATCATGGCTGCAAAATCCTTTTTTTGCATCGATCATGACAATCGCCAGGTTGGCTTCATCGATTACACGAAAAGTTCTCACTGTGCTGTAATACTCGATAGAGTCTTCCATCTTATTCATCTTACGCAACCCAGCTGTATCAATGAGTCGATATGTTTTTCCAAAATAATTAATATATGAATCCACAGAATCCCGTGTTGTACCAGGAACCTTTGTAACAATAGATTTCTCTTCCTGAAGTAAGGCATTCATTAGGCTGGATTTTCCTACATTCGGCATTCCAACAATTGCCATATGTGTTTGATCATCGGGACCAATGTCAGTCGATTGTCTTTCAGGGATCTTTTCATTTATAAAATCAAGTAGGTCTCCAATATTTCTTCCACTTATTGCAGATACCGAAAACGGTTCCCCCACTCCAAGCTCAAAAAACTGAAATATATTATTCTCATATTTTTGATCATCAATCTTGTTCATTACAAGAAGATATGGTGTTTCCTGTTTTATGAGCATATCGGCCAGATACCGGTCGCTTGAGGTGATCTCATCCCGTCCATCAACCATTAATATTATAAAATCTGCTTCACGAGAGGCTTTATCAGCCTGGAACCTCACTGCCATCTCAATAACATCTTCGGATTCCGGTAAATATCCGCCGGTATCAATCACATTAAATGATCGTCCTGCCCAGTCATATTTTCCGTAAATACGATCACGCGTCACCCCTTCTACATCAGAAACGATAGCGTGACGTTTACCTACAAGCCGATTAAATAATGTGGATTTCCCCACATTTGGTCTTCCCAGAATGGCGATTATTGGATCAGCCATGTATATTCCTCTTAAAAATTTCTAAAATACTGTCGTTACTTATATTTACCGGCACACCAAGGGATGCTGACATTTCCTCCAAAGTCATATCATCCAGTGTCTTGGTTCCATCATCATCAAGAATTCTATGTGATATCCACAAAGCCTCACCGAGATTTTTATCTTTTAGTTGATCTACAATATCCCTTCCGGTTAGCAGTCCCGATACCGTTACACTGTGACCGAGAAAATCATTTTTTACCGGATACACGGATACATTAATACCAGTGAGATTATTTAAATAACCACCCACTTCTTTTTCAAATAATCCATGGATCAACGTACCAGTTGCGATGCTGAAATTCCGATTCACATTATTATATTGAGATATGAGTGCTTTTTCATTTTCAAATTTATCTAAAAATGCTGCAACCTGTCCCACGCCATTTTCAACTACATCCACATCATCATATTCGTATAATGGCGGAAATGGATGATCAGCAAGAATGTACCATTCATCGGATAAGAATAAGAAAGGATGATCGACTCCATTAAATTGTTTTCTCAATTGTGGGAATCCCTGCAGAAATTGTTTTGCATAATCAGGTGAAACAGTAGAAAGCTTCATCAATCCATCCCTGTGATCTGTCAAGCCTACCGGTACGATCGAACAGGATTGTAATTTTGGAAAATACTGATAAATATCTGTAAGCGTCCTTATCAGCTGGTCGCCATCATTTTTATCAGGCATGAGTACAATTTGTGTATGCAGTTCAATATCATTATCGATAAGAAATGATAATTTCTCTAATAGGAAATCATCTTTTTTATAAAGAAACAATTCCTTTCTTAAATCAGGATCGGTAGCATGCACAGAAATATATAGGGGAGATAATCTCTGCTCCACAATTCGATTTAAATCCTTCTGCCCCATATTGGTCAAGGTAATATAGTGACCGTGAAGATAGGACAGACGAAAATCCCCGTCCCTGAAATAGAGTGTCTGACGCATATCTTTGGGATTTTGATCAACAAAACAAAAAACGCAGTCATTGGCACAGCTACGAATTTTGAACTCCTCAAATTCTACTCCGAGATCTGTATCGTAATCTTTTTCAATATCAAAACTGGCAAACTTGCCATCAATTTCAAAAACCAATAGAACATTTTCCTCGGTAATCCGAAATTGATAATCAATAGTATCCGCCACTTTTTTGCCGTTGATCTTTAGCAGACTGTCACCTGGTTTCAGTCCCAGGTCATGGCCAAGTGTATCTTCTTGAACAGATAATATCTTCACAATTAATATGGATTTCTGGTAAACATTTAAATTTGATTTTGAAAAGTAAACTTTTGCAAGACCCGAAATTTAAAGATATTCTATCATGCTTTCTTATTACTTTGAATAGGATATTAAAATTGAAAATATTTGTGAGGAATTTATTCGGATTGTGAGCTTTGGGAATTGATTCCCAAAAGGTTGCAGGGACATTTGTCCCCGCAAATTTTGGATTTACTATCTAATTGGCTTGATCTGGTGCTGGTATTTTGAAGATATCAGAAATTGCTTTCTTAAAAGATTCAGCCGGAAGCGCACCTACTGCCATCTGTGGTTTGCCATCCATAGGCACAAACAGCAAAGATGGTATGCTTCTTACACCAAATGCAGCTGCTACTTCTTGTTCTTCCTCTGTATTTACTTTATATACATGGACCTTGCCAGCATATTCTTTTGAGATATCTTCCAGGACTGGTGCCACTGCTTTACATGGACCACACCAGGATGCCCAGAAATCGATGATTGCCGGCTGATCTCCATTGTAATTCCAATCTTTATTATCTTCAAAATTAAATACTTTCTCTAAAAAGTCATTTTTGGTCAGGTTTTCAGTCATTTTTATTACTCCATTATTTATATGTTTGCAGGTTCGATGTAATAAAAAAGTAAAGGTTACACATTTGATGGAGAATAATTTTTCAAAAGAAATAATGCAGGCTTGCAGCGGACTGTTGATCAATGTTGCAGATGCCGATAATATAATTGAATCCGACGAGCTGAATGCTATCCAGGATATATTAATTGATTTTTTTGCAATTGACGATATTACTGCTCAAGATTTAATCGATCATTCTTTGCATGAATTAAATATGAAAAAAGATCTATTTGGGGCTGGTAAATACCTAAACGATACTTTCACAGAGGAAGAAAAAATTGACTTCCTCCACTGCATTTATGAAGTTGGATATTCTGACGGGAGCCTCCACCATATCGAGGAGCATATGATCAAACAGATTGCCAATATCCTTCATCTTGAACATAAGGATATTGTAAATGCGAATATTGAGGTCAAGGGCTGGTTTAAAGATGATAAATAAATCTGCTCCTGATATATCAATTATTGGCAATTAAACTTTTAATCTATTCAATTTTACTTATTATAATTATTTTCTCCACCCATCTATTAAAAATGGAAATTTAAATGACAAAACTCACAAGTAAACTAAGCTTCATTGATCGTTATTTGACTTTATGGATTTTTATTGCCATGCTCATCGGAATTGGTTCGGGTTATTTTTATTCTGGTATTACCGAATTTTGGAATACTTTTCAAGTGGGCACAACTAATATTCCCATCGCCTGTGGACTGATACTCATGATGTACCCGCCATTGGCTAAAGTACGATACGAAGAACTTGGCGATGTATTTAAAAATGTCAAGATACTTGGCATCTCATTGCTTCAAAATTGGGTAATTGGACCAATTCTTATGTTCGCCCTGGCGATTATTTTTCTTAGAGGATATCCGGAATATATGGCTGGCCTCATACTTATCGGTCTTGCCAGATGTATCGCAATGGTTATTGTATGGAATGAGCTGGCTGAAGGCGATTCGGAATATGCAGCTGGATTGGTGGCATTCAATTCAATTTTTCAGGTATTATTCTTTTCTGTTTATGCCTGGGTATTTATTACTATCCTGCCGACATGGTTTGGTTTGGAAGGATTAATCGTTGATATTTCCATTGGTCAAATAGCAAAAAGTGTATTCATTTATCTTGGTATACCATTTTTGGCAGGTATGATAACACGCCTTGTGCTGATCAGAATAAAAAGTAAGGATTGGTATCATTCCAAATTTATACCGATGATTAGCCCAATTACTCTCATCGCTCTTTTATTTACCATTTTTGTTATGTTTTCATTAAAGGGTGACTATATTGTCCGCCTGCCACTGGATGTCATTCGAATCGCAATTCCCCTTCTCATATATTTTCTAATAATGTTTCTCATTTCATTTTATCTTGGAAAGAAAATTGGTGCCGGATATCCCAAAAGTGCCACATTATCTTTCACCGCAGCCAGTAATAATTTTGAATTAGCTATTGCCGTGGCAGTTGCTGTTTTTGGGATAAATTCAGGTCAGGCCTTTGCTGCTGTTATCGGACCGTTGGTGGAAGTTCCAGTTTTGATTGGTCTGGTCGGTGTGGCATTATATTTCAAGAAGAAATATTTTTAGGAGAGATTTACATAACCTATTATGATCGCGTTTTGAAGGCTGGGAAATACTAAAATCAGTTCATAATCCTGGATGATACTTCACGGTTTCTAAGACTTTTTCTGAAATTGACAATATTACAATCCCAACGAAACTGAGACCTCCTGCATCGATTGGATAACAAACAAGAAATGATCCTCGAGAGTTACATCCAATTCAATGATGCCCTGCTGAATATCATCTCTATTTACTGAAGCTGCAAAAGATTTATTCTTTAATTTCTTTTTGACTGATTTTACTTTGACTTCGGCTATTTTTTTACTTGGGCGAACCAATGCTGTTGCCGTGATTAGACCTGTCAATTCATCTACAGCAAATAGAACTTTTGCCATGAGCGAATCCCTCTCAACTCCTGTATATATCGCATGGCCCATTATTGCCTTTATCCAGGATTCTGATACTCCTTTTTCACGAAGGATTTCCCTCCCTTTATAAGGATGTTCTTCTGCCGTGGGATATCGTTCATAGTCAAAATCATGAAGCAGACCAACAATTCCCCAACTCTCTTCATCCTCACCATATTTCCTGGCATAGGCCATCATTACTGCTTCCACAGCAAGTGCATGTTTTATCAAACTGTCTTTGGTTGTGTATTCGTTCAATAATTCAAATGCTTCATTTCTGGTCACTTTTAATTCTCCAGTTTTTGTAAATATTCTGGGTAAATATCCCAGTTATGCTCATAGAAGTCCTCAGGATTCAATTGGTCTTTGCTCATAATATAATCTACCATATAATCTCGAATTACTGACATAGATTTCCAGAGGACCTTACCTTCTTTGAACATGGTATACCCGCCACCACCGCCGGCCCGATAATTATTTATTGCCAGGACCAATTTCTGATCAGGATCAACAGGAACACCATTGAAGTTGAGTTTTGTAACTCGAAGACCAACTGGTTTGGTTAAATCTATACTATAGTCTATGCCTGAATACATATCCCAATTATAATCGCGGGTGGCTCCTGACTTCAAATCGTTTATTTCATTTAAATCTTCAACTGTCTGAATATCAGACCAATATTTGCTATCATGTTCTAAAGCACGTTTCAATATGTCACCGGTAATCTCCATCACATACAAAGTATTGTCATATTGATAAATACCGTAAATATCGGCGATGGTAACAGGACCTTCTAATATTCTGCCTCTATTATTGAAAATGGCAGCTAGCGAAATTTGAGCCGGAAAGCCGGCATTTGCAGCCATATCCAATTGGATTGTATTTATCATATCTATGAGGGGACCATCTTTAACCCTGGCCATATCACCTCCCTGAAAATCTCCAGTTGCATTGGCAATCGAGAGATTTACATAATTCACTGCAGTTTCATGATATTCACTCGTGAGTTCAAGAATTTCATCGTCTGGAGTTAATCCCCTTACAGATAGAAACTCACCTTTTTTATCGACAACATTACCATTGTCATCTACTGTGATGAGTACTTTTGAAACTCCTCTTCCCCAATGACTTGGCTCCACCACCAATACACCGTTGATAAATGCCTGCGGAATGGTGGAATGGGCATGACCTGATAATATTGCATCCAGTTCAGGAACTTCCTCAGCTAGTTTAATGACAAAATTCTGATCAGGAACATCGGCATAACCCTTGTCCTGCCATGTGTGATAGGGGGTCATCCATCCGGCAGCATCCCTACTATTTTCAGGTTCAATATGTGTCCCGCTATGTACAAGGGCTATGAGCACATCTGCCCCATTTTCGATCATTTCTGGTACATATTTAATTGCTGTTTTAACAGCGTCGTCAAATCTTAATCCGCTTATATATTCAGGTTTTTCCCAGATAGGGATCCCAGTGGTGGTCAGACTAAGAATACCTATATCAACTCCCTTAATTGTTTTGATCAAATACGGTTTGTACATCTCCTCCCCGGATTCCTTTCGAATATTTGCCGACATTACGGGGAAATTTGCTTCATCGATAAATTTCGTCAGTACATCCTGACCATAGTTATAATCATGATTTCCAATTGTCATTGCGTCATATTCCATAGCATTCATGGCGACGACCATTGGATTGGGATAATCAGCCGCTTTGATATTATAATAGTAGGCCAATGGTGTACCCTGATTTGTGTCCCCACCATCAAGTAAGAGTAAATCCGGATCCGTGATTTTCTCGCTCTTTACAATTGTTTGTACCATGGCGAGTCCCTGATCGTAGGACTGTCCTGAAAAGTAATCCCAATTATGGATGAATCCATGCAGATCAGAAGTTTCAAGAATTGTAATTGTTGTATTGCCTGCAAGAGTGGCAAATGACTGGATGAAAATCCACAAGTAAATTACTCTTAGGATATACTTGAATTTTTTGCTGTGCATTATCTCCCCTGTATAATATTAATTTTAAGAATCAAATCAAAATATAAGATATCACCCTGAAGCTTTACAGAGTTGGAAGGTGATCATAATCGGCCGAACTACCAGATTTGGCTGTTATTTTTCTTATCAAGTGTATAGTGAGTGTTTAGATCAAATTTATTCTGCTAAAATTAGAGTCACAATATAAACAATATCCAAAATGTCAATAAATTCATCACCGGTCAAATCACCTGAATTCATTTGGTCTGGTGAAAGATTAATTTCTCCCATGATGTATGAGATCAGAATAACAATATCCAAAATATCAATATTCTCATCATCATTCATATCGCCTGGTCCAGGGACGTCAAGCCATTCTTCCCAGTCATCAAGAGAATAAACTCTGGCAATATTTGTCACCTGTTCAGCCGTAAGCAGATCACCATTTTGAATCACAATTGGACCAATCACCGGTGTCTGGAATTCTATCTCTGTAAACCAATGCAGATCTGATTGACGTTTTAATAGAACGAGATTTGCACCTGAATGAACGGCAAGATAGGGTTCATTTATAGCAATGTCAATTCCAAAGTTATCATTAGATTGAGGATACTCTGATTCAAGAACACGTTCAATAATCCATGAATCACCAGGTTTATAATATAGAATTGCAGCTCCTGAATTTGAATAGCCCTCTGTATTAGCAAATGGCATACTCACGACGATATGATCATTTGTTATTGCTAAAGAATAGCCAAATTGATTTTGTGAGGCATTAATTGAGGGTATTAATTCTTGACTTTGGAACCATATACCCTCAAAATCCTTTTCAAATACGTAGGCACCACCGTTATTATTATTGCTACCTGAATCGACAAGATTTGCGCCGACAACAATGTACTGAGATGTCATATCTACTGCTGCCCCGAATGAATCTCCAGCTTCGCCTCCTACTGATGAAATTTTCTGGTATAGGGTCCATCCATCATTTTCTTCATAACAGTATATATATGCTGCACCTTGATTATTATTGCCATCAATATCACTTTTCCGGGATCCCACTACCATGCAATTTTCAAATATTTTTAATGAAAAACCAAAATTATCGCTGTTCACACCATCAGCAGGAACAATCTTATCTTCGAAATCCCAATATCCGGTAATATCCTTACGATAAACATAAACGGCGCCGGCATCATATCCCATTTCATTATCATCTTTATAGGCACTGACAACAGCTATGTCGTTATCCAAACCTACAGCATAACCATAGTAATCAAGAGATTCCGGGTCGTATGCCGTTAATTTTTGTACAACATCCCAACCGTTAGATGCATTCTTTTCAAAAATATAAGCACCTCCTGTTGACATCATATTCATGGTTGAATCATTATACGCTCCCAGGATAACAAATTGCTCATCCATATCTACGTCTGAGCCCATTCGGGCATTAAAGTATATGTTGTCAACGCTCAAGTCTTCATAAGCCATATAATAACAATCGCCATCGTCTTGCGTCGCCTCATAATTAAAATTGGTTGCATACGGATCCATACAACCCCAGGTGTATTCGCAGGAGCCATCATTAAATTCGGCATCGGGATTATAATTTTCAGCAACAGGATCAGTACATCCATATGGGACAATATGGATGTAATTCAATTTGTACTCAGATGTCTGCACCCCGTTTTTATCCTGTATCATCTTAATAGTATAATGGCCATACTCGGAAAAAGTATAGTTTATAGAGTTACCTGATGCATCGATTACACCATCATCATTTACATCCCAATAATTGGTAATATTTTCACCTGTTTCATAGGCATGAAAGCCCACAGTCAATGAAGGCTCACCAAATGTTTCATCAGCATAGAAAAGTTCATTTGGAAGACGAGTTGTAATAAATAATGATTTCCCACCACTGAGCGGTTCACCACGACTGTCGTAAATATTATTAAATGTATATTGGATACCATTTGCCTGAGTATGATCTTCTAATCCTATTGTGGAGTAGGCACCATGAAGAAGTCCCTGGTATGATGGGAGATATATTCCCTCAGAAGTATTGTTGAACTCTTTATACTGCATTAAAATTTCGTCATCACCAGTTGGAGTATTTTCGCTTGTATTGAACAATACAACTTGAAAAGTTTCTACATCATCATTCAGATAGGTTTTCAATTCTGACCATTCAATAATAACAAATTTTTCAAGAGGATCGGTAAAATAGTAAACATCGCCATATACTGTTCCGCTACAGCCCCCTGCTTCACCCTTGGTTTTAAGATCATCCCAGAAGGCTGCAATCATTGGTGCGGGACCTCCCGGACCAGGAACCATCGTATTTCTGAATGATTCCATTTGAGTTTCTCCAAGGGCTATCCATCCATTTGTACTCACGGTTATTGAATTATACTCGATGCCGTAGAATGTAAATGGAAATGGTAGATCAATAATTTCGGAAAGTTGAGTACCTGGCAAGCCTACACCACAATCCACCATTGACATGGCTGTTCCCTCTCCACCATAATCAGGATCAATCTCCATCCAGAAATACGTGGGAGCAAGACTATACTGATCTTCTATTCCATAGATATAATAGCCGTATTCATCGGGTCCTGCCGGCTCTTCAATCCCTGCAACACCGATGGGAAGGGTAAATAGAATTTGTGTATCCATACCTGAAGTACTAGAGAGCTGAAGCTGAAACTGTATTTCAGTGCCAAGTATTGCAAATTGTGATATTGAAATAATTGGTTCAGTTAATGCCCAAGCAGAATTACCGGGAACAAGTGATACCCATGAACACAACTCAGAGGAAATCGATACTAACTCAGATTGATTCGATGTTAAAATTCCAGTAATTTCACCTGTTTCCATGAGTCCAAGGTTCGATAGGATCAATGGTAATGATATTTCTTCACCTGGAATAAGCGTTTCCATCTCGTCAGGTAGGGATTGTACTAAATCTATTTGAGGGGCGAAAATTGTCAACTCGAATTGAAGATAGTATTCAGGTAATTGACCCTCAGGAATCCATAACTGAAAAAGTAGTTCTTCGAGATTAGGTGCGTCAGAATTAATTTCAATCATAAAACTGCATAATGCCGATTCTCCTCCTGTAATTTCTATGATTGTACATTGATTATCAACAATATTTATAAAGTTTGAACTTGTTTGTAAGAATATATCCAATGGGTCAATCAAATCTTCACCAGAATAATTTAGCTCTATCTGTAATTCAGCTATTTCTCCCGGGCTTAATACCCCATCTCCATTGCCATTTTCAATATCAATAATATTCAGAGGGCTGTTTATCTGAAGCAAATCTCCTTCATTAGTTGTGCTAACCGTATTTTGTGCAGGGAAGAAATTTCGTTTTGTCGCAGTTACTTTAAAGGATGTGGCTGAATTATCAATATCAGAAAAATGAACAGTCCCATTTGCATCGGATATTCTATACAACGGAATATCACTATTATCTGTAAGTACTGCTACCATTGCCCCTTCGACTGGATTTCCTGAGCCATCGGATACCGTTACCGGAAAGATATCAGATGCAACATGATGGACTTCTGGATGATCGAGTACAAATAGGTCTGGAGTATCTGTCCATAACCTTAGGGCTGGGTCACCCATCAAATTATTCCAATGAGTAAATATGTCGACATAATGACTTGGATTTGACGGGTAAGTATTCATCATCGCCAGTTCACCAGATGCCAATGCTCCTCCCGCTGTTTCCACACCCTGGGTGAAGATACCATGATAAATTCCCATATCAATGATATTATTGAATGGAGTGTGTGTCCCATAGGTTGCAGTTCCGATTGCAGCGACACCACCTGAATAATTTGCCGGACTGATACCAGAGCGAATAAATCGTTCGATAGGTGCTGCCACTTCATATGCAAAGCTCCCGGTACCACAAGTAATAAAAGTGACAAATGGTAAAATCGGGCGGGATGACAGACCATTAAATATTATATCAGTATCAAAACTTGCCGGACCATATAATCCTCTAAAATTCAGGTATGATACACCCGTACTTAACTGACTGTTGAGCCAGGAAGATATCTGAGATGATGTATATCTCACCATCAAGGTTGAATTTTCCATTCCATAGGACTGAGCCAATTCATGTAAATATTCATTGGTAATTATGATAGATAATCCCGTTCCGCTCACATCTGGATTTGCACCGAATCCAGTTTTTTCGAACCAACCTTCATCAGCATTAACACCTTTTTCATAATCGATAGTTTTTGCCGCAACAATTCCCAAATCGGTAGAATTTCTCACAGATAATCTGCCAATCAGCACATCCGGAATAACATCGCCTCCCTCAAGCTGAGCATAGGGATGATCTCCTTCTCCGTAACAGGGTTGATTAAAGCTGCAAGTTGACCAATCTTCAAAATATGTGGGGATATTGTAAGCGCCGCCATTATCGCCAACCAAGCCGACAAACTCAGGTGGCGGTGAGAAATTATCATAGGCATCCTGTATGTAGGCTTTAATTGCGGATTGGTCCTCATTCATATCATCGGTACTGGCGGTATAAACCACATATCCCTGCTCTCTTCTCCATTCAATCAAAGCTTGAAATATTGGATTAGACAAGGTATTTCCACCACATATATATAAAATTGCTGGTTGTTGATATTCTGTCTCTTCTCTGGATGAATAGTTTACAGATATGGAACCAAGCAATTGTTCAAAAGCTCTTGAAGGTAGACGTTCATTACGAATTTCATTATTGAGATTTTCTGTTTCGGTGACGATGATATCCACATCGTCATATATCTCGAGTGAAGAAATATCAAAATTGTATTGAAAAGGTATTAGAGTTACCTGAATTAATTCTGCGCCTCTCATATTTAAAGTTTGAGAAGTAGAAAGAACCATTTCGGGATAGGTACCAAATTTGGAAGAATAATCTGTTATAATATCTACTGATACTGGCTCATTCATATTTTCAGGTAGTGCTTTTGCTGAGACAGGGATAATATTTTCAACAATTGATGAATTTTTAATTTCAAGTTGGAAGCTATATTCCTTCCCCGGTTCTTTTATAAAAAACGTCGAAAATACAGGAAGTTCAGGATAACCGGCATCCATGGTTTTAGAATCATGATCAGGTAGAATTTTAGAAATACCATTTTCGGTTTGGATTGTATTCTGCTCAATCCTGAAGGAGAGAACTTTTGTAGGCCCAATATCAGATTCCAGAGTGAAAGTTTGAGTATTTGCTGAGAAGATTAGCGAAATTAGAAGGACTGGGAATATCCTACAGAAGGTGAATTGTTTCATATAGTTTTCTTTATTTTTGTATTTTTTTTAATTTTACAGCTGTACCGTAAGCCAGTAATTCAGCGGCTCCCTGCATCACGGCCGAGGTGGTAAATCGGATACAGACAATGGCATCGGCATCTAGTTCTCTGGCGTTATTCTCCAGGCGATCCATTACCTGCTCACGTGACTCAGCAAGCATCTTTGTATATTCTACAATTTCTCCACCAATAATATTTCTCAATGCAGCAAGAATATCTTTGCCCACATGGCGGGTTCGAACCGTATTGGCCCGCACCATTCCAAGTGTTTCAGTTATTTCATAACCTTGCAAAGTTTCCAGTGTTGTTAACAACATAATATTCTCCAAATACTAATTATTCAAATAATATTGAATTTGATTACTGATGGACATTTTTAGAATAATAATCGTCCTCATCATTTTCTAATCGTTCTTTGATGACTTTTATCACCAGCAGCCCAATTCCAATAATTAGTGGTAAACCAATTAAACCAGCAGGAAATGTTGCAACAAATCCTATCAGAATGGCAATGATCCAGGCAACGGCAATTATACCCAGAAAAAAATAAGCAGCTGTTTCCATGTTAATTTCTGATGTGGTTTATTTTGGTGTTGGTTTTTTTGGTTTCTTTTTTCCCAAGTCATTTTGTTTTTTATTACCACTAGGTTTTTTTGCAGATTTTGCGTTTTCAGATTTGCCTTCATTTTTCACAGCTTTTCTGCGGTTATCATTTTTCAAATTTGTCGATTGAGTTTTAGTATGTTCATATCTACTTTTTACTTCTTCCAATCTCAATTTGTAATTATTTTTCAGCTCGCCAACTTCTTCTTTTTGCTGAAGAGCAAGAATTCGTCTTTGCTCATCATAATATTGGGCTATTTCTTTTTCCAGCAATTGAAATTCAGTTTTGAGTTTTTTCATTTCGAGACTAAATGGATCATTTTTGTTTGAAGCAGATGTCGGTTTACGATCATCTGCCATAGATAAACTAAATACCGCACAAACAATGATGATTGCAGTGATTTTTTTCATATTGGATAACTCCTAATTATCATGGATTGGAATTCAAACTGTTTAACTCAATTGTTTTGAATCCACCAAATTTAATATTCATACCTCAAAGCTTTTTACAATATTCTGTAACGGAATATGACAGAAGTACTATTAATTCAAATAATGATGTTCACCCGACATTTTTTATGATGTGGTTCTTAATTCGCAATACTGAAGAGTTATGTACTGGGAGTATTATGATAAATTATTTTCAAAATATTATTTACATTACACCGAAGGGCTATGCTATAGAATCCTTGTTACATCTTTTTGGGTTTTATTTTTACATAACCCTGAAGGGCTATGCCTTGGAACTATTGTTAAAGGTTATTCCCTTATGAGGATGGATGGTTTTCTAAATCACAAAAACTTATAATTGGGGTCCATAGACCAGTCCTTTAGGGCTGGGAAAATGATTTTTTTGAGGGATTTATATTCGTTTAATATCCAACAAATTGAATTTGGTCTGATTTCTAGTCAAAGCATTGGAGATAAAACGTCAACAATTCTGTATTACAATCTATTTTCAAAATATTATTTACATAACCCTGAAGGGCTATGCTATAGAACCCTTGTTGCATCTTTTTGGGTTTTATTTTTACATAACCCTGAAGGGCTATGCTATAGAACCCAAGTACAATCTATTTTCTCGAGAATTTGGATTGTTTTCTGTGAAATATGAATAGTGATTCTGAATCATGGACCACACTTTTTAACATATTTTATATATTATCTAGTTCTTCCAAATAACTTACATGTCTGTGATGCACCTCTTGATTCTTAATATATTGTCTAATTTTATTGACAAATGATTCAGAAACTGAAAAAACTGCAAAACCACTCTGCCAAGCAAAATCGGTCTCTAAAAATTTCATCTTATTAATCCAATTTGACGGTTCCCCTTTAAGTTGGTTGGCGATTTCTGAAGGTGATTGAATGGGTTTCATTTTTACTAAAAGATGAATATGATCCATATCACCGTTAATGGTATCAACGCGTATGTCATTTTTTTCACCATATTCTTTGATATGATGAATAAGTTTAAACTTTAAGCTGTTGGTGATTAATCGTTCGCGGTTTTTAGTCGACCACACAAAGTGTAGCCAGATCTTATTATAAGTTTTCATATGTAATCCTTCAATTTAACATAATGCGAAATTACTGCGACGTTTGCTTTGTGGTGTAATAAATAATTTTATTTTCCCCAAATCGTGAAATGCAATATTTTTTAATTTAATTTATAACCCTGAAGGGCTATGCTTTGGAAACCTTGTTGCCTCTTTTTGTGTTTTTTTACATAACCCTGAAGGGATATGCTATAGATCCCAAGTACAATTTATTTTCTCAAGAATCCGGATTGTTTTCTATTACTAGAGAATCCTGGATTTGGGGTCCATAGACCAGTCCTTTAGGCTGGGGATTGATTTTTCGATAGCCAAATAATATTTGAATCGCCAACAAAACAGGGCTGGGCGTAAGAAATACAGAGATGTTCACCCGACATTTTTTATGATGCATAATTAATAATTCATATTTATTTGAATTGCCACATAATTGAAAAATAAATAGATTCTAAATTCTTGCTATTGACCATCCTCCATAACCTTTTTTAGCCAGATTGTCAATTTTATTAAAAAGTAGTTACGTGAGTGAATTTATTAAATGCAATTTTACCGAACGAATAAAATAGAAAAATACAATTTACCGATCATGAAATTCCATATATCCTCAAAGGCATTATCTATATTGGGTGAAAAACGCCAGTTGTCACCACTTTCAAACTATCTTGATATCACTTATGAATCTGCCCATTTGCTGGCAAATAATCTGCAGGGTGTTAAAAGCCCAGATTCAAAAGAAGGGATTTATGGTAGTGAATTATATGTTATCGGACTAATCAATGAGATATTCCATAATCTGATGTCAAGCTATCTGGAGAAATCTTATCCAGACTGTTTACATGAATTATGGAAGGACATCAATTCCAATTTTACTGAAAATGAAATTAATAATCTACTTACACAATATCTGTTAGAATTTCCACCTGAAGACACAAATATTAGCGATATTGAATCCAAAAAATATATCAGCGAAAATATAGCTCAATCAGAGTTTCAATCATGGATATTGAAAGAGATTATTTTTCAATGGGTTGAAAATGAGAATCCTGCCTATCAACCATACCATGTGCTATTTTCTAATGAGACCTATTCACAAAATGAATCTTATTCTAAGTTAATTAAGACGATTGGCGTATTTTTTAGTAAAGTCCCGCCGTTACATGAAACTGAATTCAGTTTATTTGAAGTCTTCCAGCAACCGTCAAAAAATGAACCTGAATCAATACTCGCTCAGCTACAATGGATTATGGAGAATCTTGGTGAACACCTTGGACATTTTAATCTGAAAATGCTCAGGGGTCTTGATTTTCTTAAAGAGGATCACAAATTTCGGGGAGACGGACCTGGTCCACCACAAATTCTTTCCTTTGGTGATGAAGATTACGAAGCATACAGTAAGGATGCTGATTGGATGCCAAATGTGATAATTATGGCAAAAAATATTTATGTATGGCTGGTACAGTTATCAAAAGTATATAATCGCAAACTTACAAAATTATCTGACATCCCGGATGAAGAATTGGATAAATTAGCTAATTCAGGATTCACCTCACTGTGGCTGATTGGCATCTGGGAACGAAGCCCATCGTCTAAAAGAATAAAACAATTATGCGGTAATCAGGATGCAGAGTCCTCAGCTTATGCCTTGTTTGATTATAAAGTTGCCTGGAATTTAGGTGGAGATACTTCCCTTGCTGATTTAGATAATCGCTGTAATTCACGCGGAATCAAACTTGCCTGTGATATGGTCCCAAATCACACCGGGATAGATTCAAAATGGAGCCGTGAGCACCCAGAATGGTATATCCAGAATGACCACCCACCTTTTCCATCCTATTCATTTAATGGGGAAAATCTTTCATCTGATGAAAATATTGGAATCTATCTGGAAGATCATTATTACAGTCAGACTGATGCCGCAGTAGTATTCAAACGAGTTGATAATCGTAATGGTGATACCCGATTTATTTATCATGGGAATGATGGTACCTCCATGCCCTGGAATGATACTGCTCAGCTTAATTATTTGATGCCTGAAGTGCGAGAGGCCGTAATTAAGACTATTATTGGTTTGGCAAAGCAATTTCGGATAATCCGTTTTGATGCTGCTATGACTCTTGCCAAAAAACATTTCCAGAGATTGTGGTTTCCGCAACCTGGGACTGGCAGTGATATTGCTTCGCGATCGATACATGGCGTCGACAAAGCAGAATTTGATCAGATTTTCCCTGTTGAGTTCTGGCGGGAAGTAGTTGACAGAATTGCTGCAGAAGTACCTGATACGCTTTTGCTAGCCGAAGCCTTTTGGATGATGGAAGGATACTTCGTCCGTACATTAGGGATGCACAGGGTATATAACAGCGCTTTTATGAATATGCTGAAAATGGAGGATAATTCAGGATATCGGCAATCCATAAAAAATGTACTTGAGTATGATCCAGAAATTCTCAAACGATTTGTCAATTTCCTAAATAACCCGGATGAAGAACCTGCCGCCGTTCAATTTGGCAAAGGTGACAAGTATTTTGGTGTGACTATGATGATGATTACAATGCCGGGCACGCCAATGTTTGGCCATGGTCAAATTGAAGGATTTTCAGAAAAATACGGTATGGAATACTCTCGGCCTTACCAAGATGAAAACCCTGATCAGGGGCTTATTGATAGACATAAACAGCAAGTTTTCCCAATTATGAAAAAACGCCGGTTATTTTCAGAATCTAATAATTTTAGATTTTATGATTTTATCAATCAAAATAATGAGATTGATGAAAATGTATTTGCCTATTCAAACAGAATCGGAGAGGACTCGGCAATTATATTTTTCAATAACTGCTGGGAGCGTACCTCCGGAAGAATTCATAATTCTGTATATTTCCGTGACAAATCAGGTAACTCCCTTGGCACCACTGCATTAATTGATAATATTGATTCCAGAAAAAATAAGAAATTTCTAATATTCAAGGATCACCCCAAAGGGCATTACTATATTCGAAAATCTTCTGATATTATTAACAACGGTTTTTACGCTGATTTAGCAGGATATCAATGCCAGCTGTTCTTTTTTACTGAAACCTGTGACGATGATGAGAATAATAATGTATCATCATTGTGCGAAGTATTAGATGGGGCATCTGTCACAAACTTGAACGACGAATTACGGTCAGCAAAATACAGGAATGTCCATCGTGAATTAGCCGCCCTTGTTACTAAATTAAGTGATATTGATATTTCTGATAAAAAGAATCAGACAGCAGAATTCGTTGAGCGTATAGATAATTTATTTAACTCGCTGATGTCTCAAGTTGACTCTGCCCTTTCCCTGGATATTTCAAATAAAAAACAAGGCGGAGAAGCAGAATTGATTCTGAAATTTCTCGATGATTTTACCAGATTTAAAAAGTCCAAACACTCAATGGATGATAAATATTTGACTCTACCTGGCAATGAAATAGTCAGAACTATCCTATCCGCAATAATTACATTTTTGTTTAACAAACTTTCTCTGAAGTCTATTCCAATTAATGAAATTAGATTATTATTTGATTTGAGTCTTTCTCGATTTGCTAAATTGCCTGATAAATCGATACCGTTTGATGAATTGGACTTAAATATTATTTTTCTTCTTTTGAGTTATAATCCCAAATCGTCATTGGATACTGTAGAATTCTCAAAATTAATTGATAACAAGACTATAAAAGATTACATGGAAGTAAATGAGTATGAAGGTACAACCTGGTTTGGTTACGATAAGCTGCAAAGGTTTTTATCGAATTATCTTATTATTTCATCCTTTATTGAAATTATCAGATTGAAATGTGATGACCAGGAAGATACACCATCAGAAATGATATTCACAAACCAGCTAATGTTTATAACATCGATTGATAATCTTGCTGTAGAGACCGGTTATAAATGGAAATATTTTATCGATAAACTTAATAAAACGGAATTCGAAAATGAAAACAATTGAGGTTTCAACAACACGCCGAGAAGAGTTATTAGATATTACTCATTTGATAGAAAATGTTATTCAAGAATCAGATATCAACGATGGTCTTTGTCATATCTTTGTCCCGCATGCAACTTCAGGTGTGATTATTAATGAAAATGATGATCCGAATATCACACTCGATTTCCTTGATGTCATGAAATCTATGGCACCGCGCGGCAGTTTTCGTCATGACAGAATCGATGGTAATGGCGACGCCCATGTCAAGTCTGCAATTGTTGGCGCTAGTGAAACTGTCCCATTTCACAATAGCGAATTGCTGCTTGGAACCTGGCAGAGTATCATGATTTGTGAATTTGACGGACCTAGAAAAAGAAGAAAAATTATTGTTACAATAATACCTGAATAAATAATCCTGATAAAAACTACCTATTTTTTCATTGAGAATTCTGCCAATACTGACTTAACCAGCCATAATTAGGGATACAATCATAACGATATCCTGGATATTTATTGAATAATCCTGATTCATATCTGCAAAATATGAACCCATGTTTTGACCATAGTAATAATCAGGGTTTTCATAATACCCTGAGTTGATGTTATTTATAATTCTGACAATATCCAGCAAATCTATCATACCGTCAAGATTTTCGTCACCCATCCTGTTGGGATATGCTTCCCCAGTGACAAAATGAATCTGTACCGGTTCGGTATTTGGACAGGTAAGACATTCCCAGGGTTCGCTGTCTGGGGGGCAGTAGGGTTCACAATGAAGCGTCAGTGCAACTGCGGTGAATTGAAAATTATAGTTTTCCGGTGCTTCTGGAGAAATCAGAAATTCGGTAAAAGTCAAGTACGACCATCCCCCATCCATACCATACCACCAGGATTCAAAACAGTTCTCCCCCTCACAGGATCCTGAGTTTGTAAAACTGATATAATCGCTTTCAGTCGTGATTCTGACTCCAGGATAATTATAACATGATGAATCTGAATCATTGTACAGAATAATTCCCATAGTACCTGTCCCTCCAGGTTGAGGTACCTCATCATCATATGAAAATACTACCGGGGAAACTGCTGTGAGTAACTCACAACCAGTCTCAGCATGTAAATATGCAGCAAATAACAAGCAGATTGATAATTGTTTGATATACATTTTTTCCTTTTCAAAAACTGAGTTAACATATTTTGTCCAACAACTGGGTGATAACATCAAATTGTCGGTTGTGGTGATGAATAAATTTATTGCAGGATTCTTCAATATCAAAAGTCAGAAAAGTAACTATTTAAATGAGATTGATTATTGAATCTGAAATCGATTATAAGAGAAAATGGTAACTACCAACCAATCGTCGTGGATGTATTACTCCATTCTAGTCAAGAATCATTGCCACAACCGTGACAATATCCAGAATATCAATCGTACCGTCATTGGTAATATCTGAATGGCATAAACCATCTGGAGTCAACTCAACAGAATCTATTATATATCCGACAATAATTACTATATCCAGGATATCAACGGCTCCGTCAATATTTGCATCTCCGTCGTTTTCACATTCTAAGACATTTTCTGATCCTGGAGTAGGGCTTTCAAACAATTGCCATGTCTCTGAACCATTGGGAAATCTGCCTTCTGAGATATCAGCTGATTGTGTTCCAAACAGATGGAAGTTTAGTAAATCCATGCTATTTATGTCATACAAAAATATTGAGTCTCCTGAAGCGGCTAATTTCTCAGGAATATGAAGCGGCCCCTCATCAGGTTCATTATCAAACCAGACAATCTTATATTCACCGGATTCGACAATCGTTTCAGGAAAACCGGCAGGCACCTGATGTAAAATTTCATGATTATCGGCAAAATACATTCCTGCTAAATTCATTGATTCATTACCAGCATTATATATTTCGACCCAATCATCATATGGATCTCCATTCAGTTCATCAGTATCAATCAGCACTGTATTATTAACTGCTAAAAATTCATTGATAACAAGTTCGGGAATTACACTGAAGTTCGATGTACCTGGAGACGGATTGTGAAAGAAAATCAAATTATCAGATCCATCAGGAAAAAGACCAAATGATATATCTGTTAATTGCTCTCCAAACACCAAAGAGTCGATAATGGTTATTCCATCTGTAGCATATAGATAGATACCATCTCCTGAACCAGCAAGATTTTCTGGAATATGTAACGGTCCGTCGATCGGTTCATTATCTAGATATAATAATAAATATCCGTAAGAAGGTATTACGGTATCTGATGTTCCTACCGGGATCATATGCAGTTCCAAGTGGCTGTCGGCTATAAACATACCGCCAACATTTACCGCAAATTCGTTTGGATTATATAATTCAACCCAATCATCGAATGGGTCGCCATCCAAATTATCTGGATCCTGCCAACCTGTATCATTGCTGGCCAGGACTTCATTAATAAATAATTCAGGTGCATAACTGATTGAATCAAAATAAAAGCTAAATTCATATAATTTATTGCCCTGATCAGCCACCATGAAAATCACATCAGAGGTTGCACCAAATGTCACACCTTCCACCTGATCAATAGGAATATACCAGGATCTTAGAAAATCTCCCTGCGGAGTAATTTCATTTAAAGAATACCCCTCATCGCTTACTACAAGAAGGGTTTGCCACTCAGAATGAATGGTCAGACCAGACACATCCGGTGAGAAATCAAGTTCTACCCGATTTATCTCCACACCATCAATAGTTAATTCTATCAATTCAGATGGATCACTTTCATGTAAAACATATAGATGATCATTTGATGGATTGAATACTATCCCTTCAAGTCCACTGCTTGACTCAGGATTATGCTGAACTTCAAAACCGGATAGATAATTGCCATCCACGGTATATGATTTAACCAGCCAATTTTCTTCCTCTACCACATAGATGATCCCGGAATCCTCATCAAATGTGATACCTTCAAAATCAGATCCATTTACATCTATTATTGAAAGCAATTCTCCTGTACTACTAATCTCATAAATATCAGATTCTGGACCGTCATTATTAGAAAATAATGTGCCTGTGTTTGCATTAAAGGTAAGACCAGATGGTTCTGGGAAAGGTAATTCAAATATTGCCGTGGGTGTCCAATCTGTAACCCGGTAAGAGAGGGCATCAAACTGACCACCCTCTGGAAAATATGAAAAAAGCTGAGTATCATCAAATGCTTCAATATACCAGTGTACAATTATGCCGGCAGTGTGGGCAGGAATTAAACCAACAAATATATTATCTCCTGCTGTCTCATCGTTGTTCAAACCATCATCATGCATAGTTATATTTTGGAATCCGATGCCAGCATCATATTTTAATATTACAGTAAGGCCATTATCTTGTGTGTTTACTGTAGCCGTTACCAATACATCATCTTCAAATCCGGGAAATAAAGGCAGGCGATTGACATTATCAATTATTGGATTTTCTATCATAAGGTTATTGTCCAAATCCACAAAAACTGTCTGATTCGTTTTGCCATCACTGTTTATTATTCGAGTCACTTCCCCTGATATTTCTTTCCCGGAGGGTAATAATAGACTCAAAATCACTAATCCAAGAAAGAGTTTTATTACTCCTTTATGGAGAGCTCTACAAACAATACTTGTAAAATATTTAGTTCTTTCAACTACCATGTATTAATTGGATTTTTTATTAAGTTTGAATTAAAATAACGATGATCATAAGTGACCTCATCACCAATCCAATCGGGTTTATTAAAGGTCTGTTTTTCATATTCCAGTTCAATTTCTGCAACGATAAGACCTCTGTTATCATCGAGGAATTCGTCAACTTCCCAGATTAATCCAGCGAAAGGTATTTTAAATCGATATTTTCGAATAGTTGGTTTTTCACAAATTTCATTTAGCAGGTCATTTGCGTCATTTACCGGAATTTCATATTCATATTCTAACCGAGTTGCACCCATGGTAATCCCTTTAACGGTAAGAAAACCCTTATCATTAATTTTCCTGACCCGAACGATTCGTTCTTTCTGCCAATTCAAATAACCTTGGTGATAAAAAGTCCCCTCTGCGAGTTCTTTATACTTATTATTTATCACCAGGAATTTTCTCTCGATTTCTGTTTTCATATTTAAAACGTAATCCTGTTATTTTTATTCCAACCTGCAAAATCTTTTAAGCAGGATATATAATTAGTATTATCGAATTGCCTCAAATCAAGTTTAATTACCATATCCAATGTAAGATTTGCATCCTCATGCTCAACAGCAATGGTTCGAATAGATTTATTTGCAATCTGTAATTCGACAATTTCAACGATGACATCATCTATTATAAACCCAAATCTTTTCTTTGACACTTTCACTACTATTAGTTTCGGATGATTTTTGACAATTTCATGTATAAACTGATGATATGAATATTTTGATCTTTCATGATTCACATTAGGTATGTTTGCATATGAAAATAATGTATCAATGGAGTTTTGATTTATGGGAAAAGGAGATTTCATGATTGGATGCCATTGTTCAAGATTATTTTTATCAACATTCTTTAACATTTTGACATCAAGTAATTCATGACGAATTTTGATATTGTGATTACTTTCCCGCGATAGGATATAAGTCTCATGGCAATCCCTGATTCGAAAACAATTGAACTTTCTTATTTTCGATTCGGCAGACTCGAAGTTATCCCCGAATATTCTCCACTCCCAGCGGGGTATTATTTTTATGGTATTAGTATCGATCATAGAAATTTTGACGTGATAATATCAATATTACGATGAATAGAAATATCAATATTTTATAAAAGGATCAATTTGAAGTGTGGCGGCACAGGGACTCGAACCCCGGACACTCGGATTATGATTCCGATGCTCTAACCAACTGAGCTATGCCGCCACTATTTAGATAAATTTCGAGCAGTATTTCTAATAAAGTCCATACTCAAAATGGGGCTAAAATTAGGATAACCTAAAGTTCTTAATCAAACTTATTTTATTCGATTCTCCAATAGGTTATAAACCAATCGAACTGCCACACCAGTAGCACCTGTTTCAGGCATGTAATCTGGTCCTTTGACACCCCAGGCAGTTCCTGCTATGTCCATGTGACACCATGGAATACCACCAACAAACTCCTTTAGGAAACTTCCTGCAGCAATACTTCCTGACATTCTTCCAGTACCCATATTTTTCAGATCGGCAATCTTTGATTCAACATCCTTGGCATAGACATCCCAAAGTGGCAGTTCCCATACTTTCTCACCGGTAATATCAGCAGATTTTTTGACCTCACTGATGAGATCATCATTATTGCCCATTATACCGGATGCTTTATGGCCTAAGGCAATTAGAACAGCTCCTGTGAGAGTGGCAAAATCGAGAATGCCTTCAGGTTTATACTTATCTGCAACATATGAAAGTACATCTGCCAGAACCAAACGACCTTCGGCATCAGTGTTCAATATTTCAATTGTTTTACCATTATATGCTTTGACAATATCTCCAGGCAATTGGGCATTTCCGCCGGGCATATTTTCCGTTGCTCCGATAGCGGCGATAATATTTATCCCGGGCTGCAATTCACCGACAGCTTTCATCACCCCTAATACTGTCGCACTGCCGCACATATCAAATTTCATTTCATCCATGTTGGCACCGGGTTTAAGAGAAATACCACCTGAATCGAATGTTAGTCCTTTCCCAACAAGAGCAAATGGTGTTTTATTGCCGGCACCATTATAATTGATAAGGATCATTTTTGCCGGTCTGACGGATCCTCTTGCTACCCCATAAAAGGCACCCATCCCAATTTTCTCAAACTCACTTTCATCGATTATTTCGACATCCATATTTGGGTAATCAGCAAATTTCTCAGCCACTTCAGCAAGATATTCTGGTGTTGCTACATTTGGTGGATGATTTGATACATCCCGGGCTAATGATACACCTGTAGAAATCTTCAAGGCTTTATTCAATTTCTCATCATCATGACAATTTAGAAAAGTCACTGCTGTTAAGGTGTTTGCTTTTTTCTCTGATTTGTATTCTTTGAACTCGTATCCACCCAAAACCAATCCTTCTGCCAGTGCCTGTAGTTTTGCAGCATCATCCAATTTGAGAGACTCTGCGTCTAGATGAAGTTCTTTAACTTTTAGCTTATTCGCTTTTGCGACTAATCTGGCTCCTAAATTCCTCGCAGCTTCTGTACAGTATTCATTTGATTTTCCAAGGCCGGCAATCAGGATCCGTTTTATATCAGAATTGCCATAAACCATCATTTCTGTTTTTTTCTTGCCTTCAAACCCTTCCAACTCCAAAGCCTGTTTGATTGAAGAATTCAATTTTTCATCTAATTGTAGAATATTTTTAGTTAATTTTCCTTCTGAACTATATCCTATAACCAATAAATCCATTGCAATATTGGTAAATTCTTGTTTTGAGGTGGTCAACTTTTCCACTCTTGCCATAATATCTCCTATGTATTCTTTTAAATATGTCTATAATTGTTTAACTATATTATCCTTTTTTTCTTTTTTCAGTCAAGGATTCAACCTTATGTTAATTGCATTATTATAAAGGAATATTATGATCGACAAAGGCATGCTTAAACAAAACTCATTAACTGGAAAAACAGTTGTAATCACCGGTGGTGGTACTGGCCTCGGAAAATCCATGGGCCAATATTTTCTTGAATTGGGTGCTAACCTGGTCATCGCCAGCAGGAAAGAGGACATCCTCAATGATACTGCAAAGGAATTGATGGAGCAAACAGGCGGAATTGTTCTCCCTGTAGCCTGCGATGTACGAAAATATTCTGAAATTGAGAATGTCCTTTCAGCTGGACGAGAAAAATTTGGAGAAGTAAACGTCCTAGTAAATAATGCGGCAGGGAATTTTATCAGCCCAACTGAAAGACTCTCTCACAAGGCATTTGATGTCATCACGGATATTGTGCTAAAGGGCAGTTATAATGCCACGCTGGCATTTGGTAAATATTGGATAAAACATCAGATAAAAGGGACTATTCTCAATATTGTTACCACCTATGCTGAAACGGGCTCAGGTTATGTCGTACCATCGGCATTATCAAAGGCTGGAGTGATAGCGTTGACAAAATCACTGGCATCAGAATGGGCAAAATATGATATACGGTCGAATGCCATTGCACCTGGACCGTTCCCTACTGAGGGGGCATGGACACGTCTATTCCCTGATATCATAGCTGATAAAATTGATCCATTAAAACGAATTCCATTGAAGCGTTTTGGTGAACATGAAGAATTGGCTAATCTGGCTGCGTATCTTATCTCAGATTTTTCATCCTTTATAAATGGTGATATTATCACTATAGATGGTGGGGAATCCATTTACGGGGCTGGTGAATTCAACTCATTGGATAATGTACCTGCAGAGATGTGGCCTCAAATTGAAAAAATGGTCCGAAAGAAAAAATAAAACTATAAAATAGGAGCTCTTCGTAATGAATGTATTAATTGATCTAGTTAAATACCAGGAAACCTCCATTGTCAGTCATTCCATATTAAAAAATAAAGCAGGAAATGTGACCGTATTTGCCTTTGGTAAAAATGAAGGATTAAGTGAACATACTGCCCCGTTTGAAGCGTTGATCCAGATAGTAGATGGTATGGCAGACATAACTATCTCTGGTAAGATGCATCATGTCAGTACTGGTGAATTTATATTACTTCCGGCGAACCAACCGCATTCGGTTTATGCTCCAGAAAAATTTAAAATGGTTCTTACGATGATTAAATCTTAAATTAATACTATATTTTTGAACACATCAGGGGGCTTTTATGAAATTGAAACCTTTCTTTTTAACATTCCTGCTCATTGGGGTTATATACTCACAAGACAGATCTACAATATTTAATACCGGTACACCAGATTCAACCAATGGTCACATTATTTATAATGATAACAATGTCTCTTATTCTTTTAGTGAAAGATTCACTACAAATAATGAATATATAATGGCCGCTTTCAGCTTCTTTTTTGGGACAATTTCCGATCCTGGATATGCATTGCTGGAATTTCGAACTGATAATGAAAACAGCCCAGGGGATCTCATTTTTGAAAGAACGATTGGTCTGGATCAAAACTTCCCAAATGGTAGAGAATATACAATCACCGTAAATACTGAATGCGCTGAATTGCAGCCAGGGGAGAATTATTGGCTGGTTGTACATGCGGAGGAAGGTTCAGAATTTACTTGGTTATATCCAAGTGTCTATAATTATCCGATAGCTGCAAGTGAAGACCTGGGTTTGACATGGTCCGAAACAGAGTATGGCGTACCGGGTGCTGCCAGGGTTTATGCAGATGCAGTTTACTATCCTGAAAATGACTTTCCCGGCGATATGAATGATGATTTTATTTATGATGTCATGGATATCGTCTCAATTGTCGACCTGATTATAGATGCAGTTGAGCTAACACCATATGAGATGTTTTTAGCAGACATATCAGGTGATGGTAACCTGGATGTTATAGATGTTGTACAGATTGTCAGCATCATTTTATATGGTCTGGAATCTCCTTTATCTGACTTTTCATTAGAAGACATTAATGACAATTCCCCCACTTTTGGCGAGATGATTGGCCCATTTTTTTATGAAAGTGAGGTTTCCTGTTATTATTTCGGGAAGGCGGGCTGAGGACTTTGCAGACACCGGTTCGGTGTATTAAATGAATTATATCTTGATTTGCAGAATGAAGGAATTACAGACGTGAATATGATGGGTATCAACGGGTATCAATATATTGACGATAATTATCAATCCATGATTAGTGGAAAGGTCTTGCCCTGGACTCAGGATTTACTTGAAGTTGATGTTTGGGGCGAATGGGATATCACTTTACGTGATTTTGTCATTCTTGACCGATATGGGAACGAATTTGCCAGGGTGAACCTCACACCAATGAATCCAGATCCGGAATACACATGCGGAATAAATTACCAACGACTCAAAGAGTTAATCATAGCAGCACGCAGCCGTTAATTAGTATTTAATCAGAAATTAATTCAGAAATTTTTTAAATCGGACTTGTTTTGTCGGGTATGGTATTTTTAATTTATAAACAGGAATGATTCCTATTTATTACAATTATGAGACATAGCCATCAACGCAACACAATATTAGAAGCTGTAAGAGCAAAACCTGTTCACCCCACTGCCTATCAGGTATTTGAATCGGTGAAAGAACAGATACCAAATATCAGTCTGGCAACGGTTTATAGAGACCTTGGGCAATTGGCTGATAATGGAATAATTAATACGATCAAAAAAGGTAATGTGGTCCGGTATGATGGCAATACGATGATCCATCAGCATTTTTATTGTGAGGAATGCGGATCACTATTTGATCAGGAATTATTCGATGAAAAATTTGTTTTCCAATTGAAAACAAAAATTGTACATGAGATTGAAAACTTTGATCTCATGTTAACTGGAACATGTATAAAATGTAAAAATAATGGAGATAAATTAAAATGTTAGTAACAAAACCCGCACCAGATTTTAAAGCCACTGCAGTCATGCCTGATAACTCTTTTAAAGAAATCAGCCTTTCTGATTATAAAGGCAAAAAAGTCGTTCTGTTTTTCTATCCTCTGGATTTCACTTTCGTCTGTCCAACTGAAATTATCGCTTTTGATCACAGACTTGCAGATTTCGAAAAAAGAGGCGTTCAGGTTCTTGGATGTTCAATTGATTCGCATTTCTCGCATCTGGCATGGAAATCAACTGATGTAAATAAGGGTGGAATTGGAAATGTTCAATACCCTATCGTCGCAGATTTGGATAAATCTATTTCCCGTGATTATGACGTTTTGGTTGGTTCAGAGCCTGCAACTATATACACTGCCGATAAAGAAGTTGAATCGTCTGTTGGTGGTGGCGTCGCTTTGAGAGGAAGCTTCCTTATTGATGAAGAAGGCGTCGTTCGTCATGCCGTTATCAATGATCTTCCCCTGGGCAGAAACATTGATGAAATGTTAAGAATGGTTGATGCTTTAGAATTTCACACAAAACATGGTGAAGTATGTCCTGCCGGCTGGCAGGAAGGAGAATCCGGTATGGTTGGCTCAACAGAAGGTGTAGCAGCATATCTTTCTGAAAACGAAGCTCAGTTATAATTCTGATTATCAAAAAGGTCGTGGCTTTGCACCACGGCCTTTTATTTTACACGGCGTAATACCCAAACACCAATTATACCAATTAGTGATTATAATTAAATTAAGGAAAAATTAATGGAACATAAATTACCAGAACTCCCCTATTCAATGGATGCCCTTGTCCCCCATATCTCAAAGGAAACCTTGGAATATCATTATGGGAAACATCATCAGGCCTATGTAAATAATCTGAATGGCTTGATCGCCGGAACAGAATATGAGTCACTGTCACTGGAAGAAATTATCAGTAAAGCTCCAGTTGGCGGTTTATTTAATAATGCAGCCCAGGTTTGGAATCATAGTTTCTACTGGAATTGCCTTTCTCCAAATGGCGGTAGTGAACCTGGTGGTGCTTTGCTAGATGCTATAAACAAAGCATTTGGGTCTTTTGCAGATTTTAAAGAAAAGTTCTCAAAATCGGCGATAACTAATTTTGGTTCAGGTTGGACTTGGTTAGTAAAGAATAATTCCGGTGAGTTGGAAATTATCAATACATCCAATGCCGGTACCGTTTTGAATAATAACAATACTGTATTGCTAACATGTGATGTGTGGGAACATGCCTATTATGTTGATTACCGTAATGCAAGACCAGCATATGTTAATGCATTCTGGAATCTTGTAAACTGGGATTTTGTCTCAGGAAATCTGTAAATAGCAGAAAACATATCTAATAATATTAGAGCCGGTGTTTACGCATCGGCTTTTTTATTTTCTGTTATTGGTGATAATTCAATTTTGAGTTCAATTTCATTGGCATTATTCAACCTGTCATGATAAATTTGCTCCCGTGCGAATAAAGGTTTCAATTAATTTTGTCTTAGACAGGATTTTTAAGTTTGCCTTTTGAGCCGGACATATTATTTTTCGAATTGGAGGTTTAGTTCTAATTGGTAAGACAGCGGTCTTGAAAACCGCCGGGTTTGCGCCCTTGGGGGTTCGAGTCCCTCAACCTCCGCCAGGAGAGTTCGCATAATGGTATTGCAGCGGATTGCTAATCCGCCGGGCAAATTTTCGCCTGTGAGGGTTCGAATCCCTTGCTCTCCGCATTTTGTCGACGGACAGCCCCTCATTTTTGAGGGGCTTTTTTGTGTCTATTTTTGCTTCCTCAAATCCATCAAAAAGGTCAAATAGGGTCAATTATGGTCAAATAGGGACACTGTGACGGCACTAAAACGGCACTGTTTTATAGAACCTCCTCTGATTACAGCGTATAAGGTTATTCAGAAATAAATAATTATAATCGAATCATTTTGAAAATATATTTGGAGATATTTAAGAAAAAAAATAACCCACACATTGTGCAGGTTACTTTTTTATTTGATGAGTTTAGATAAGTTCTCGATAGGTTCCTGAATGTTTTCTTTCAGCAACTCTACATAGTGCGATTCTGTTACTTTTACTGAGCTGTGACCAAGGAGTTTTGAAACTACATAAATATCTGCAATTTTATTCTGAATCATCAAAGACCCAAAGGTCTTACGTAGTACATGAACATTTGCATCTGTGATTCCAGCTATTTTGTAGTACACACCCAACTTATAGGACACATGATCTGAAGTATAGTCATATGGAAAATCTTTACCCTCATTTTTTAGATTTTGCATTATTTCTAATACTGACTTACTCATAGGAACCCATCTTACCTTGTTTCCTTTCCCAAGTAATCTAATTTGAGAAGAATCAAAATCAACATTACTCCATGTGAAACCAGGTGCAAGAATTTCGTCTCTTCTAGCCCCAGTATTCAGGTATGTAATGATAAGATTCCTGAAATTTGAATCATCTATAGCTTCTAATAGCCTTTCGATTTCATCTTTAGTTAGGAACCTTACCTTTTTAGGTGTTGCTTTTGGCCAAATGACTCCATTAACTGGATTCCGTTCGATAAACATATTTCTCAATGCGTAATTAAAGAATACTCTCAGATTTCTCAGATCTAGGTTTACCGTATGTGGTGATAAATCCGAATTCAGTCTTTCCATTACAAAATTCTGAATATCTACTGATTTTATTGTATTCAACATCCTTTGTCCCATTTGAATTTCGAATGCTTTTAGACTTATCATTTCACGTTTTACTGTTTTTGGATTTTTGACTTTATTGACACTGTGTTTATACCTCTTGACCAATTCACTTAAATAGACATTGTTATAAATCGAATTTTCAATTCCATTTTCAATCCTATATCTTTTTAACTCTAGCTCTTTAGCTAATATTTCGGCCTGAATTCGCGTTCCCTTGAATGTCTTCCGTTTCCTTCTACCTGTATAGGGGTCTATGTGATCTATGAGATATGATTCGGTTCTTTTTGTCATCAATTTCTTTACTGTTGCCATAACTTCCTCCTATTCAAATACGAATTGATTTAATATTGATTTCTTTGAGGGAATTGGCTCAAACATTTTAGATAATTCTGATTTTGGAACTCGGATACTTCCACCAATTTTAATTGTGCTAATTTCATAGTTGATTATTAACCGTCTAATTGTTTTCTCAGATATCTCAAACATTGTTGCCACCGTTTTTAATGAGTAATATTGCTCATAAGCGTCCCCTTCTTTACTTCTTATACCATTATCTCTCATGATATTACTCCTTCAAATGAAGCGGGCCGCCCCATGAGGCAGCCCGCTATTGTTTACAAATGTCCAATTTCATGACTGATACACCTCAATCATCTCTTTTATTTGTTTCTTCATCCCAGTCAATAATAAATATCCCACTTTGTGTTCGCTTTCCTCTTTGGTTGAACAAGTCCAATGTTGAACTGTGACTGAGCCCAGGAATTTGAATCTTTCTTTTGTCGGTATTACTTTGGCCTATCAAGCTGATTTTATTCTTGAAATAGTCAATTATTTCCACAGATTTAATTTTATTAATTTCTAACATTGCATTTCCCTTTCTAATTTTCTAGTTATAAAAAAGGGCGGGGATAAACCCGCCCTTACTTTCTTACTTTGGTTTTGCTACCACTCACACTCTTCGAAAGTGTGAGCTTTGATATCGTCTTCACTCTTACCTGCAAATGTCTCTTTCCTTTCCATGACATTTGCTTTTGCAATCTTGAGCAATTCGATATTGTCCTTTACAGATTTCTCAAGCTCAATTAGCAATATCAAGTCTTCAGGATTTTCTGTTGCTTTGCTCCTGGTAACTATCTCTTTGCTAGATCCTACATATGCTTTTGCACGTTTTTCTAGTTTTGCTAGAATAATACTACAAGCATTTGTAGAATCAAGGTAATCAACCATTGGTGGAGTATATCTCCTACCTATATCAACCGGGGAGTTTTTCATTGAAAACTCCTTTCTTTTAGTTATTTATTAATTAATCCAATTTTTATGAGAAGCATCGTCTGGAACAGCCAACAGATTTGTTGAATGTCTCAGCATCCCAACTCCTGAATCAATTATTGAAGCAGGCTATATTGTGAGATTGATGCTTTTGATTGGATTATTATAGGCGAGCAGAAACATTTTCTGTTCCCTACAGGAGCTGGCTGGATTTCCGCTGTGCGGATAAACTTCCAACTCAACTGTATGTTGAAACTCGCAAAAATATTATTATTGCAAGTTAATGCATGTAGAAATCTGTGATGTGATATGTCAGTGGGGGAAGGATTCTCTCGTACGCGCGCGACGCGTTAACCATATTATAGAATTATTTTATATAACCTCAGGAATTTTGAGGCTATTATTGTGCGGAAATACCTTTTATAGAATTAACGTATTTCCGCAATTATCAGGACAAATGCGGAAATCAGGATGGAATCAAGTCTTTTCTGATTCGTATTAATTCCTCGACATTTGTGTTTAAGTCATTTGAATATATTTTTGGCTGAGGTCTGTGGTGTTCGATAATTCGAATAAACCTTGAGTTAATTTCTTTGGATAGCTTTTCATTTTCATTGAATTTCTCAATCTTCAAAATGTCAGTTAGTGATATAGCGATAGCTTTAGTCTCATATTCGTATGATGAACCTAATTTGAGCAACGAATTATTTATGATTGAATTAACCTTGTCTCTACCAAAATGAACATTTTCGGCTACTTTTAATATATTGAATTCCTTCTGAATTAACAATCGAACACAATTAGTTTCATCATCTGATAATATTGAGTTCGGGCTCTGAATCTCGTCGATATCACAATATGGATCATTAATTATTTTATGAAACATATTTCTATCAATTTTTAGCCCTTCTTCTAAACACCCAAAATATGCATCTGCAACATTCTCAACTTCAGTTTTTAAATCTCTAACATTACCACCAGACCAATCTCTAGTGCTCAATATATTAAAATCTGATGGTGATATTTTTAGATTATCATTAAATTTAGAGTCAGAGCCAGCCTGATTCTTTAAACTAGAAAGCGAAGTATTAAAAAAATAATTTGCTAATATGGGAATATCACTTCTTCTATCATTAAGGGGGGGTAAATGTACCCTTACTCCCTTAATTCGATAGTAAAAATCTTCTCTGATCTTCTCAGTTTCAATACAATGTGATAAATCTTTATTTGTTGCAGTGATAAGCCTAAAATCAACACTTTCCTCTGTAATATCTCCTCTCATTTTAACTTTTTTTTCTTGCAATGCACGCAACATTGATCCCTGAATATCCTCTGGTATATCCCCAATTTCATCCAAGAACAAAGTCCCTTTATGTGCAACTTTAATACCACCAATTACGGTCTCAAATGCATCTGTAAAAGCCCCTTTTTTATGACCAAATAAGTCTCCTTCGAGACTTTCTGAAGAACTTGCCATGTTCAATGCTACGATTTTACCTGTTCGACCAGACAATTTGTGAATTGCATGAGCAATTCCCTCTTTTCCTGTCCCAGGTTCACCAGTTATAACTATTTTTGCTCGTTTCCGAAATTTTATAATTTTTTTAAAAACACTAAGCATCAATCTATTTTCTGAAAGAATTTTATGTTCTTTAAAAAAATCATTCATGAAATCCTGATCTTTTGGAGAGATGTTTGAAGAATTTTTGTCATACTCATGTTCTGATTTTTCTTCAACATCTGGAATATTCTTAAGATTTGTTGATTCCAAAGGGTTTTCATTTTGCGAAGATGTTACTTTTTGAAAATAATTATTGACGTCATCCACAAGCTTTTTATCAGCGGAAGTATATTGTCGATCTTTTGGCATTTCTTCCATTGCTTCAGTTAATTTGTTTAGAAATGCATACTTCCTAAGAATTATCAGATCTTTTTGAGGTATGTGCAAACCTGAATAAGTATTATCCAATTGTAGCTCCTTCCATTGAAAGTAATCTTAATTCTTGATCAATTTCTTCACCTTCGATCATCAGATTTTTTAAGTAATTTAAATATCTGCTTTTATTGTATTCCTCTTGATATTCTTTGTGTTTTAAAATAAGAGATAACGTTACGATAGATATTTTTTTTGCTTTCTTTCCTTTAAAATAACTATACCCTTGAAATACCGCTACACCCCCTAATAATGTTCCCAAAAAAGCACCTCCAACTCCAAGGAAGATCAATCTAGGAATAGCCAATCTACCTAACCCATTTGCTATCAGTGCTCCTAGTGCTAAGAAAGGTGCTGGTTTTATTTTTCCTAACACTGCAAGAGATACTCCAATTCCTGCAGCACTTCCGCTAAACGCAATATTCTCAGACTCATCTGATAAAAATGAATTAAACATTTCATCATCATCTAATAAGAAAGATACACCTTGTTCTTTTAATTTCTGTTGATACTCCTCTATAAATTTTTTCTTTTCTTTAATTTTCATTTTATTCAGTTTTATAACAGTCAGTTTTTGGTACTTATCATATATGATATCTATAATTTCTGAGCGCTTAAGTAAATTTGTCGATTCATTTATACCTAACGATTGACAAGTCACCCTAAGCAATTCTGATTCCAATCCACTAATACCATCATATTCCTTAAGTCCAGTAAGTTTATAAAGATCTGCTAGTACTTCGTTTCTTAAATTTTTACCTTTTTTTGAAAGTGAGGTTATTTTTTCAAAGTCCTTTGAATTATTAAGCGCTTTATTTAAAACTGTTTTTAGTAATACTACCATATGTATCCTTATTTTTGATGAAGAAATATTGTTTCAAGCGGTAAACATTTATAATCCCATACAATCCAAATTTTATCTTTGATTAAACTGAAATCAGCTTCATCGAACAAATTGCTATCTATCTGAATTCTCTTTATAAAAATTTTCTGACTTAATTTTCCATCGAACCTGAAATTTTCAAGATTCGGATCATTCAAAAATAGTTGCTGATTATCTTCAAAATATTCTGCTATTGCACTTACAATTCTGACCATATCATTTATGACATATCTGTATTCGGAACTGACCCGACTGGTCATCCATCGGGGTGGGTTATAATTACAAATTGATTTCCCATCATCTTCATTGTGTACTGAAATTATATAGTTATTCTCAAAATCTAAAAATGGTGACGTATTTGAAATTGAACTTAGTGTTCGACCTTCCAAATAGATACCATCATCTTGTGACTCAACCTTTCTAGTATTCTCCGTAGCATCAATGCTATCCATATCAGATTCTTGGTCATTTGGAATATCACTTTCCTCATTATTTGGTTCCTGCACCTGGGAGCAAATTTCCTTGAAGGATGATTTCATAAATCTTTTTCGTATTTGCGCCTGACTTTGTCTTTTTCTTTTGGTAGGTCGTCTAACTTGAGCACTACCCATAATTAATCTCCTTCCACATACTGCCTAGTAATTTTTCAACTGGGTTACTTTTTAGTGAACTATCAGAATTGTTTTTAAGATATCCTTTGATATTGCCAAAGCTATCTATTCCGACAGTGGATGATATAGGTGAGTAGCTTTGTTTAATAGCGCTATTTAATGACTGATCTGAAGAACTTTTGATTACTAACCACAACATTCTAAAATGCTCTTTACCAATATCTTTTAGTGCTGATACTGCATGGAGCTCATTATAAAATTGATGAAATTCATCTGGTAAATTAGATAAAATCTTCTCCACATCACCGAGTGTAACTCCTTTTTCGCCTGAATGAAAACTTGACATCGTAAGTTGTGTGCAGCGCTCTCCAATTGATTGGGCAGCTATTAAGCCGGCAGGATAATTGTCTATGACTTCAATACCATAGCAATGTGAACAAAAATTATAATCTGGCAAGTACTTACACTCAAGCATTGTATCAGCACCACAATTGCCAACAACAATGTGATATGGCCACATCGCCAGAACAAGCTTTCGCATTAAATATCCTGCTTTGAAAGTTCCAATATTCTTATCAATCATTGAGCTTCGTGCATTAAATGTAGATAAATATGAACTCTCTAGAGTCATGCCATCGACTAGTGACTCCGGAATTTTAAACTGATCGTCGTCTGGCTCAAAACCTACAAGACCTGGAGATAACAAACCTCTTGCGGCAAGTACCTGCCTCGTCTGTTTTTTACCACGAGCTTCACTATGTGCCATAGCAGCGAAATAGTATCCAGGATTCGATTCATCTGAAACAATTTCTTCAAGTTTAATTTTGACGGCATCTTCTAATTCAGAATTGACATTATCTGAATTTGATGAAATCAAACTTCCTATTTCGTTCTCAGAGAATTTGCATTTCAATAGTTCTAGGAAGCTGAAGGAAACGCCATCTCTTGTCACTTTATCAAATGAAGCGCGCATTTCTGACAGGATTATACTTTGATATTTTTCCTCATCTTTTATAAGTTGTTCTATCCTGGTAATTCCATCTGATTTCTTTTCTCCATTTAATAGGAAATTACCCAATACAAAATCCTGATCAAAATCAAGAATTGGTTCTCCTGAAGCGGCAGAAAGTATGTTCGATCTATGTGTTGGTGAAAGTTTCTCTGC
>JGI26272J51733_1000092_pt1 | contig 56770 bp, 19 predicted proteins | sample SaaInlV_120m_DNA_FD_51733 | JGI IMG/M metagenome (IMG submission 51733) | reverse complement strand
GCCGCCGCCGCCATCACCGCCGCCGTTACCGCCACCATCACCACCGCCGTTACCGCCAGCACCGCCACCGGCTCCTGGATCCAGTAATCCATTACCAATCAAAGCATCCAATCCTAAATCAGCAAATGCCTCAGGGTCGAAAATAAGATCAGTTACCGCTGTGGGAATATCATCAAATTCGGGGGTACCCTGTAATTCTATTAATTCCAGGCGAATCTCTTCGATTGCCCACATAATATTATCCATATACGCGCCAGGATCCATAATCTCCCCGGACACCATGACATTTATCGCACTCAGACTGTTTGACCGAAGTTGAATTCGGCAGTCAGCAGTTTGTCCAGGTGGGATATTGATAGCTGTTTTCTGAATCATTTTGTATGTATATCCAGTGGTATCGGTGAATGTAAATACGTCACCACAATCCGGACCGGTACAATTTTCCTGACTCAGATTATTGGGAGAAGAAATAAATTCATCAGAACAATCAATATTTAAGACATCCACAGCTTGATCAAAAGTCATCACGAAAGTAGTAAACGGAATGTCGATATTAGATGGATTGGTAAAGAACAAATCAAATGAACCAATTCTTCCAGTTCTTATAAATTCAGGTGTATTGGAATAATAATCAATTTGGTATCCCTGGGATTCTTCCACTGTCATCGCTCCCGGTATCTCTAATAATGTTCGATCTCCTTCATTCTGTAAAACAACATTGTATAAGCCTAATGGAAGATCGGCAAGGTCCCATCTGACCTCTAATTCCATGGTGTTTTTGAAATTTATCTGATCAGCAATAAGCAGGGAATCTGGACTAACCCGTAGGTATGCAAGTGTATATTCGCGGAATCCTGCCCCGGTGATTGTGCTGGTAACTTTTCCTCCACTTCCACCAACATTTGGTGTCATATCAAAAAATGAGAATGGCAGTGATTCTGCATGGATTGTGCAAGGCTGACTCTCCTCAGCTCCGCCAAGATATCGGGAGTATATCATTATATAATAAGCGCCATCATTGGTGGATGGGATCAGCAATTCCTGATCTGGCAGGAAAGGTGCTGAGGCGGCAAAATCATATTCAATAAGGGTTGGGACATAATTGTAGGCAACAAATATTTCATTCCCTGCTTCCTCAGATTCGGAATCAAAAATAATTCGTAAATCGTTACCCTCATCGGCATTTACCTTATAATAGAGAACCTCTTCTCTAATCAATTCCGTGTCAACTATGGTATTTAAAGGCAACTCTGGCAAATCTACATTTGTGAGTTCGACAGAAGAGGCATTATTATTATTATTATAGATTTCAAATATATTATTTCGAAGATCAGTACGAACAATCACATGATAATCCCCAGGTTCCATACCAGGTAATTCTTCAATCAGATTTCCGTTATTATCTTCACGGTAAGATCGTGAGATGTCTACCAATCGGCTTATTCTCACTGTTTCTTCTGGATCCAGGTTAATGGTTCTATCCACAATACCCAGCATAGGATCTTCAAGCTGCCATTCGTCATCAGCAGAAAAATAAATACCATCTCTCAAATACCCAACAGCAGGATATTCACCAACATTTTGAATCGTCCATTCCACCAGGACTTCTTCTCCGGGAAATGCTGTTTCAGGTACAGATATATTTGTAACAATAAGATCGGCAGGCAGCGAATAATTCACAGTTATCGGGAACGAGACGGCATTATTTGACTCACCATTTAATTCAAAATGATTATGATTACCATCTGTCTTTATAATTATGTAGTATGTGCCAGAGAAATAATTTGGAATTGTAACAGATACCTGGGCATCGCTGGTTCCATCGATGGGAATGAGGTCATTATGCAAATAACTTCCCAACTGAATATCACCCTGACCAATTGTTGTGTTTCCTGAAATATAGACTAGATCTGTCACCGGACCAGAAGTCTGGCTGTCACCTGAATTAAGAACGGTCCAGTTTAAGGTTACAGGTTGACCGGAAGTTGCTTCATTAACAGAAGTAAATTCGGGGATTTCCAGATCTGGTGTTGGCGCTGCTTCGATAAAAATAGGTGAATAGGCGAGGTTGTTTTCAAGATGATAGTCATTTTGGATTTCACCATTATTATCAAGAACTGCAATTAGATAGAAATCACCTAGATATCCATTAGGAAGAACTAAATTATAATTTGAACTATAATTTCCACCTGCTAATAATGAAGACCTGAATGATGAATGTAGATTCACATCTTCTGAACTTAATAAAGTATCAGATGATAAAAATACCATATCATTCCAGCCATTTTGATTTTGTCGAAGTAAAGTGAGTGCAGATCCATTATTATGGGCATTCCAACTTACATTTACATTGGCACCAGATTGTGAAAAAGCCGGTGTAATGAACTCAGAGATTTCAAGATCGGCTTCAGGAAAGGCGATAACATGGAGAGAATCGCTTCGGGTTGCATTGTTATTTTCACCGGTAAACTCATAAACTCCATTGTCGGCATCGGTACGGGCAAATAAGTAATAATCTCCCGGCAGTAAATAAGCCGTTAATGCCACACTATGAGTAACATCGATATATTCTCCTACATCCAGAGCACTTGTACTTAAGAATTGTCCCATTAGCGGTGTGAGACTTAGATCAAGAATTCCATTTGCAGAAAAATAGATTTCATCCTTCCAGGTCAATTCGGGAAGATTGGCTATACCATTGTTCTGAACACGCCAGGTAATGTTAAAAATACTTCCAGCGGAGACGCTATCAGGCAGAAGTATATCGGTCACAACAAGATCCGGCCACGGTGTGAGGGAAATTTCAACTATATTAGTCTGGGTATTATTTGATTCCCCACCATGCTCATAAATGTTTGAAAATCGATCGGTGACAATATGCAGATAATGTTCGCCATTCAATCCATTTGGAATCTGAATATTAATGGTATCAGTATAACTCTCACCTGGAATTAGATTTCTATTTTGCAATTTCCCAGAGGTTCTGTGTATTGTGCTGTCAGGATGCCATTGGGTATGAGTAGAGAGGACAAGATAATCAGACCAATTTCGATTAAAAATCGCCGCCTCGCCACTATTTGAAACAGTATAACTGACAGAGATGGTTTCACCCGAACTAATAACATCTGGGATGATGCTATCCAAAATTATTAAATCAGGTGTAAATATTTCAAATGCGTTACCACTAAATAGAATATTATTTTCCTCGGTATCATGTTCAAAAACATGATTATTACAATCAGTTTGAATATAAAAATCATAGCTACCACCAACGTTTACCGGAATTACCACATTCGCCGAATTACTATAACCGCTATTTCCAGAAAGTGCTCCATTGTGATCTACTGCAGACAATAGAACATCATGGATATTATTATCATTGCCAAGGGGGGTGAGATAGATACAATCACGCCAGAAATCATCAACCATTGCAGTATTATCGTTATTCTGAACCGACCAATCTATCTGGATGGTCTCACCTACATTAGCCTCTAAAGGATGGTTCACTTCTGTCAACTGAAGATCAGGAGTGTGAATAAAAACGCCATCACCACTCATAACCGTATTGTTTCCCTCAAAGAAATGTTCAAAAACCTGGGATTGGCAATCCGTCTGGACAAAGAAGTAACCATCGCCGCCAATATTGTCAGGGATGTATTTTGTTGCCAGCCATGTATATGATGAGTCAGGCATGAGCACACCATCATGCTGATTAATGGCAATAAGCACATCACTTGATGGGGATAGAATGTTGTTATAAGAAAAATACATACAATCATGCCAGGAAGATTGCTCAGTAGCACCGGCTCCTTGATTTTGAATTGTATAGCTAAATTCTTCAGGATACTGGCTGGAAGTTTCAGTAGGATGAGTAATATTTGTAACGGACAAATCTGGAGGGGGTTGAAGATAAACTGTAATCGCTTCACCCTCCGAAAGGTTATTTGCTTCATAGATAAATTCAAAAACCTGATTATAATTATCTGTTTGAACATAGATGAATTCCTCACCCCACATGGGATGCGGCAGGGTAAACTCGGTATTCACAGAATATGATTCTCCTGGAAGCAGTACACCTTCGTGTTCTATTTCGCCCATAAAAAGTAGATTGCCAGATGTTTCAGAATCGGCTGTAATGAATGCGGCATCCCACCAATTGTTAACAACCGTTGGGAATTCATTATTATTGGTTACGGTCCATGAAATAATTACCTCTTCGTTCGAGAAACCGGTATTCTGAACCACTAATTCGCTCACTTCAAGATCCGGTGTTGGCGGACTGAGAATATCCACCTCAATAAAGGCAAAATTGTTGCGATCTTCTGATTCTGCGACGAGATTTGTATTGCCCCCACCATGTGACCAGGCCAACATATTGTCATAATCAATAAAAAGGGCATCCTGTTCATCGGTAATTACAAACATATAAAAAACACCGATATTTGCTAGAGGGATTGTGAATTCCGCCGTATTTGTATAACTGGAACCAGGCTCCAAATAACTGATATTCTGGAATATACCAAAGTTTATATTTTCAGACTCACCAATCCGAACTTCCATATCGGGGGATAACCAAATCCAATCATTCCATACCGGGGCATTTGTTGCAGCCTCACCAGTATTTGTTATTGTCCATGTCACTTCAAAGGACTGACCGGCAATCATTTGGGATACCTGAATATCGGTAACCTGAAGATCCGGGAGAGATTCAACTGTGAAATTCCAAATTTCACTCTCGATATTACCATAGATGTTTGTTGAAACTATTTTCCATGAATAATTTGCCCCAGGCTGGAGTGTGGTTGTAACCTGGTAAAATATATCTTCGGTATATTCTGTAATTGGATCTTCCGGAATGGCATCATCAGTTTGCCATAGATAAACGCTAAACCATGTACTATTCGCGCCAGGCTGCCAAGACAATCGGGGGTGGCGATCAATATTTATATCATCAAATAGCGGCGTCGGATTGGTGGCAGCTTCTGGAGATTGACTAATCAGAGAATTGTCATTGGTGAGAGATCCCAAAGCCCAAAAACTAAATTCATTCAAGCCTGATGACAAAATGGTCTGATTCCAGGATTGCCATTCTGTATCCTGAATTTCCAGGGCAGTATTCGGGTTGTCTGTTTTTAAAAGCTGAATATCAACTGGAGTATCAATACCTGAAAGAAAGTTGTAGTGGACAGACAGGGTTGCCGAGAAATCCGCTGATGATGGAATGGAATTCACCCACCAATAAGAGTTACTACCTGAAACCAATATTTCAGAAGGATAATCCCCCTCAAAATATCCATTATAACGTCGTACACTTATCAAGATATTACGATCAAGGGTATCAAAACCGATAGAAATGGCTGTCTGTTCCAGTCCAGATCCAAACATCTGCACATCAGTATCATCCATATAAAATAAACCAGTTGCTGAAGCGGCTATCGGTTCATTAAAATCAGGGCCGCCAGCAAAATTATCAAAATTGACTACATCCAATAAATGGACGTCAGGTAAACCCAGTGTTTCTAATGATCTTGCTCCAACTGCACCATCCAATTCGTATACAAAAGCATTTTGAGCACCATTCCCATTTGGATCAATGGCAAAGGCATACTGGAAGTCGTCAGGAATACCCTGTGTCAATTCAACTGTCCAAATACCATCATCGTCATCATCAGATAAGAGGAATAATCCAGGGAAAAATCCATTATAAATATGAACAAAGACCTGCATCCCTTCATCAGGCAGAAATAGTTGGAGATCCTCAACAAAACTCATATTCACCTGGAATCCCAACTGAAACTCGGCTGGATTAACCGTGATGTTAACAGAGGCAGTATCGGCAAATAAACCATCAAATACACGATATGTAAATATGTCTATACCAAAGAAATTTAAACTGGGTGTGTATTCAAGGTCCGGGGCATCCCCTGAAAGATCACCGTTACCGGGTCCGGATATTATCTCATAAAATAGCAGATCATCATCTGGATCATCTGCAGTCAAAGTAATGGGCAGGGTGGCGTTTAATTCGATGGTATAATCCACATCAGATGTCATGACTGGATCTGGTATGGGCATAACAGTGACCTGAAGTGATTCTGTTATTGATCCCCCTTCATCATAGGCAGTTACCGATAAGTTAGCAATACCATTGGTATTTTCTATAGATGAGAGGATGATATCATCATCTGAGATGACGGCCGTCAATAATGCCGGATCATCATTATCAACACTGAAACTTAATGGTCCAAAGTCATCGACAAAAATTTCTGACAAACTACCAAGTACAAATGGTTCAAAATCTTCATCAACAACAATATCGTCTAATGGATTGATAACCTCAGGCGGTAATGTAAATGCGATTCCGCTTAAGGCAACTGAAGCGTTGCCGCCAGTGGTGTAAAGGGTAAAAGTAGCCTGCTGCAAACCGGTAAGTGTCGGATTAAACCAAGTAGATATTATGTCACTGGATTGAGGAGGTATTACGGTTATACCCGACTCAACCATAAACTGGTTATTGGCATCGTTTAAGGTTTCATTTAAAATGGCCAGCTCATAATTACCGATATTACTCACGGTCAATTCTAAAAATCCTGATTCAAGAAGCATCACGGCACCAAAATCTAATGTCTGAGATGGAAGGGATAATTGAGGTGTCACACCCTGACCTGAAAGCAATATCTCAACCGGATCGCTATTGGTCATGATGATCAACGATGAGTTTATGACCCCAGTATTTTGGGGAGAAAAAGTAATTGATACAGGAAAAACTTCATCTGGATTCAGGATCGTACTTGCCGGTAAATTAGATGAAAACAATTGAGGATGAGAGAAATTTATAGAATTAATCTCAAGCGGTGTGAGTCCGCTACTGGTAATTTGAAAAACCATATTTGAAGCAAAACCTACCAAAACATCGCCAAAATTCAAAGATTCTTCATCAACTTCAATGCTGGGAAATATGGCATTAAATTCAACTGGTAGAATATATTCATCGGTATTGCTGAGAATGGAAATTTCTGCAACAAATTGTCCTACTGCATCCGGTGTGACAAAAACTGTTATTGAGGTGGATTCACCAGGAATCAATAACAATTGAACAATATCGACAGAGGCAGATTGATCAAACGGCGGTAAAACTGATATTGATGAAATCTCAAGATCAGATGTACCGATATTGGTCAATTGAGCGGAGCCATCTCCAGTTGCACCAAGCATGATATCATTTATGGTAATTGCTGTTGGGAATAATTCAATAATGGGAAAACAAACTGAGTTGCCACCGCAGATATCAAGACAATCCGGCTCAAGGTCACCAAAACATTCACCTGAACAGTCATAGGCACCACCATAATCCAGATCATTAATATAATAGGCGCATTCTTCACCGGTGGCTCCACCACAGCAGATATCACATTCATCAATTTCAGCTGAACCGCCGCAGGTACCTGAGCAATCGGTATCATTGGAGATACAATCGGGCTCAGGATCAGAACAGTCCGTAACCCAACCATTTGGTAAATCAGGTAAACAGAATTCCGTATCGGTTCCTGGGTTCCCTAATAGATCACCATCGCTGTCTTCGCAGTAGAATTCTGAAGCGGGGATATCACATCCACATCCCACATCTGCAAAACCGGGCAATAACTCCGTATCGCCACCAACACAATAACCACATTCATCAATAAAAGCGCCCCCCCCCGGCACACCATTACAATCTTCCAAAAGCGCATGGAGAATAAATGGATTCTCAGGGTTTCCATTTTCCATGTTGTCTGCGAATATTATCGTCTCCTCAACTAATAATACTGCATCCTCTGCTAATGAATAATAATTGAAATGGATTTGCTCTCCTTCCTCAAGATTACTATATAACAACAGCATAAATACGTACTCACCTACAGGTGTCTGCATACTTTCAGCCACACCGCGTAACTCATTATCCACAAATCCGGCGACCAGATCACCATCTGCACCAGATAGAAATTCATCTATATACACGGATGCGGTAACCGTCCCGTTAAATTCAAATTGGGTGGGGTCCACTGACCAGTCAGGCATATTAATTTGGCCAAATATGCAATATATTCCCGTGAGGATGTACACGTAAATAAATCGTAATGATCTGTGCATCATAATCTTTCCTTTGTGTTCAAGGTTATCATGTTCAGTATTCAGGGTATATCAATTGAACTGAACTCTTTTTAAGTATTTATTCTTAGTTCTAAATCTTCTGTCGGGCTAAAGCCCATTAATTATTATGTTCCTTTACCACGGCATGAATGCCGGGTTTAGTTAAATCTATCAAGTCGAAGTGACCGTCAGATTATTTCACCAATAATATTTTCTGTACATCAGAGAACTCTGCTGTGGTCATTCTCACAAAATAGATGCCACTGGAGATTTCTTTTGAGTTGCCATCAGCATTCCATATGACTTGATAGTTACCTGCCGTCTGGATTCCATCCACCAACCTGGTGATCTCACGACCATTAATATCATAAATGATGAGTGAAATTTGGCCATCCTCCTTCAAAGAGTATGGAATCGTCACGATTGGATTGAATGGATTCGGATATGCCTGTCGCAATGAATACTCTTTAGGTACGTCCATGTGGAATTCATTCAAACTGCCATTCAAAATCAATGGTTCGATTGGATTTCCGGTCACATCATCTGGTCCAATGGAAATCTGATTTTCGATATAGATCATTTCATCAGTATCAGAATACACTGCCTTGAAATGATATACAGTTTCACCTAATTGATTACTGTAAACCGTCAATGGGAATAACATACGCCCATCATCAGGACTTGGAATTCCCTGTACCATGCCGCGACAGACTTCCTCGTCACCATCACCGGTAAAGGCATACAGAGCGATATCCTGATCGATCATCAAACCGCTGTCAATATCAGTGATACTTGACATGATTGATGATGAATAATGATACTGTTTTGGATCAATATTCCAGTTTATCCCATTTCTGGTTAGAGAGTTATGAGGCACAACATTTTCACGGAGTTGAGAAACCAATGCCAGATCACCAACAGGATAGAGCAATGTATCTGCTTCAGCCATCCTGATTTTAAATCCGTCATGAGGCATTAATGTGACCAGGGTACCAAACCAGAATCCCCATGAAGGCACATATTGAGAAAATCCAACTTGGTTTTTCAAGGTGGATCCATTGCCCTGGATCGAAGCCATCGCGGCTTCAATATCCATAGCATATTCGGGGAGATAACTAATCCAGTTCCAATTTTCAGTCAATGGTAATGGGTTGTCCAATGGTAGAACTTTGAAACCTGTGGAGGTCAAAATATCACTTTCATTCATTTTCAACATATACATTCCGGCATTATCGAGTGCCTCAAGAGATCCAAACCAGCCTGTTTCAACATCCGTGTATTGGGCAAATTCTGATTGACCCTTTATAATCTGACCATTATTTTCCAGTGTAGACAGGACGGCATTAAGTGTCATATCATCAGCAAGGACATTGGTTGAGAACCAGTTCCAGCCTTGATTCATTGGGATGGCAATTTCATATACACAGCTGCCATCATCCACATGGGCATCAGGATTATAATTCTCTGCATCCATATCCATACAGCCAAAAATAAGCGGAGAAACAGACAGAGTCAGTGTGTCAATGACAAATGCCAATGAGTCATCTACTGCAGTGGCAGTTATCCTGATATCACCGCTAAAGCCAATTGCCGGATAGGCAGTTATAGGCAGCGAAGCTCCTTCACCCATGATGAGTGAATCCAAGCCTGCATCCAGTGATTCAACAGTGAAGGTGAGGATATCCTCAAGATCCACATCGTCAAAATGATTATAGAGATCATCTATCACAACAACTGATTCAGTTCCTTCAAGAACCAGTATATCAACCAGTGGTAGTTGGACATAGGGGGCATCATTTAACGGTTGGACAAAAACGATAAATTCATCACTTCTGGAATCACTATAGATGTTATTTGCCGTTACCGTAATTGTGGAGAATCCATACCAATCCGGTTGAGGATTGAGTGACAGACGATAACCAGGCAATATATTTACTTCTAATTGATCTGATGTGCTGAAGGCTTCATAAATCAATTGGGTTTCGTCAATATTGGTAAATATTGTATCAAGATCTGCAACAATATATTCTACTGTGTCCTCAGGGATCTGAATATCGGCAAGAGGATTAACCAGTTGAATCCGTGTTCCAAACTCGAGACTGGTATCGTTATTAAACGTATTAAATTCCGGTGGTTCAGAATCAGTAATATCGGCATATAGTATTCCATATGGCGTGCTGGCATACCAGGGAATCACCACATCAAGGGAATCATACGGTTCGGCTGTAAACTGAACCGTGGATATTAAGGTGGTATCAATCCCCATAATCACATAGAAATTCATATTTGCTGTACCGGTAGCCCCGCCATTATTTTCAACAACACCTGTGATTGTGATGAGTTCTTCCACAGACGGTTCAGGATTGGATAACCATAATCCGCCTCCATCAGAAAATACCAGGTCAGGTGCGTCTCCTACTATAAGGGCCCGACTGGCTTCATTATTCATCTCATTATATTCAACCACCTGATTATTGTCATCAAGTCTAACTCGAATCACATGGGTACCGATAAGATCGGATACAAACTGTTCACTGCTCACAACGGTAGTATCTTCATGCGCTCCAAGGTTTTCAACATAAACAGAATCACCAAGTGGGAAACTATTGGCCAGGAATTTNACCCAGAATGGTCCGGTGGGTACATTACCATTATTGGTAAACGATGCATAAATATCAACAGGCTCANCGGGATCAGGATTNAATTCAGTAGGCGAAATATGATATGACAGAATTTCAAGATCTGGACTCTGCTCATATACATGCACATAGAGATTTGCAGCGTTGTTATGTTCATTGATCTCACAGAATTCCGAATGATCGGCAAATACTGTATCGGCATATGCTTGTATGACATAATCACCTGGATCCCAGAATTGGTGAACAACTTGCGATGAGGTATAACCGCTGCCAGGAACAAATGATACATAATCCAGCTCCAGCAACTCATCTTCGTTACTGGTTGGTGAACTTTTTAATATCCACGAAATGGGCACCACCTGGGCACCAAAAGTACCAAGATTATGTATTCTTGAGAAAAGGGTGAGATTTGCACCCTGCTGAACACTTATTGAGCTATACCAATAATATGGCCAGAAGCTTGGATGTAAATCCTTACCAATCGTTCGGGAGGTCACATTGTTAAATTCATTGGGTTCCGAAACATCGTTGTATATATCCACAGTTGCCTGCACAACATGGGCACAATCAGATTTAATCCAAAGATCAGAAGTTACAAGAATATTGGTCTGTCCATCCAAATGTTCAACTAATACCGGTTCACCGAGCTCAACACCATCCATCTTGAATTCAACATAAAAACTGTCAGCTTCACTGATGCCATTATTCCACACTGTGGCAGTAAAATTCAACAAATCACCATCATCAGGGTTATAATTGGAAATTGAGATATTTGATATTGCCAGTTCAGATGTTGGCTGAGACACAAATACGCTCATACTAAGTTCCTGATTAAATTCATTGGACTCAACGACCCAATCATCCGGGTCAACAACAATTCTGAAATTATGCCACCCCGGTCCATTTAGTATGTAATCATAGAGATAAACATATTGAGAATGTCCACCGTTTATGGGATCAAGATCAACCACACCAATTAGATTCGAACTGTTCTCGTATTCATCATAAATGAAGGCCCTTGTTGATTCAGAATACCAGCAATTGTGATTTGATACCTGGAAGGTCAGATTCACCGATTGACCGTGAAGCGGTGAATAATCACTTATCCATCCACCTGTTGGTGATAGATCAGATTCTTCCGGGTAGATATAACGGCTCCTGCCGGCGGCATTATTCCATTCGTTTAATTCTGCAATTGTATTTTCCGGATCAACAACAATGCTTGTACTATGTGATCCCGGAGTCGGGAATGACACATAATAAGTGATAGACTGGGTTTCTCCCGGAAGGAGATAATCAAAGTACAATGTTTCCACTACATAGTCATCCTGATACAAATAAACGGTAATATCTTCGGCTGGAAGATTTCCACCATTGCCAAACCATGTGGTCACTTCAATGGGTTCGTTGACTACCCGGCAGCTGCCCGTCCAGTTCATATACCACCAGTGTGTGTATAAATCTGGTCCATACACTGGATCGTATGTAGGTTCACCTCCAGATGGTTCATAAGGTATTACAGTGAATTCATGTGTTGATGTGGTTGTCAGCAAAGTAAAATCGGTAATAGTCGCGCTTACACTGTAGTCTCCGAGAATACCCGGCGCCGGGAAGTAAATATTAAAGTCACCAATTGAATTGGTATAACCGGTATAAGTGGCACCAGTTTCATGGACCGTCATCATCACTTCTGCACCGGAAACATTGGCATTTTCGTCAAATGAATCCACATAATCGGCATGTCCAAAGAATCGCAAAGTATTATTGGGATGTATGACATTGGTATTCAAACTGGAAATAGAACTGATTGCACCTGGTATGGAAAACTCACCAACAAGCACAGGCCGGATGGCGAAGTTGTTATATTCATTATCTTCCAAAATGATATCATCTTCATCTACCACCACTTTTATGGGGTAGAATTCATCGATAGTAAAAATATGTTCTATGGATAATGAAAGCTCAGTATGCGGTGGTAATCCATTTACCAGTACATCTGTAATAAAGACATCCTCTTCATAAAAACTCACATAGAATTCATCTGAAGGATAATCAGAATTATTATGTACGGTGGCATTAATTACAATCTCCTGGCCAACATCAGGTGTCAGATCTGAAAATGTAATATCATTGGCAAAGATGGAAAGATCAAGCAGGTCATTACTAATCTCAGGACCCCATACTACATTTGTGGCTTCATCAATTGCTGGGTTCCCCAGGGCATCATAAGCAATAAACCCATACTTCAAATTCTGATTTATTGGCAGCTGTGTGATGTAAGAATATATTTTACCGTCGGTATAATCATAATCATCCGGATCAACCTGTGACATAGTAATTTCACCCTCTGTGGGATCAAGAAAATCGCTATCGCCATTTTTGTCAATACCTACTTTAGGATAACCAAACATTGGTGGATTTCCGTCAGGATCAGTAAAGACTACCTGGTATTCAAAATAAGTACTTGTGGATCCGAGTGTAGGGAAGATTCCCACATCGCCATAGTACAAATCATCTTCAACATAGGTAAGATGAGGTGCGCCTGAGGCATAAAATCCCTTTCCTTCAACGGTGAATTCTGCAGTACCTATATCATTAGATGTCCAGTTGATTGTTCCGTTATAAACGGCAATTTCCTCTGGATAAAATCCAACTTGAATCGTTTGAGATTGTCCCACATTCAGGACGAATGTTGTTTCTGATACGGTAAAGAATTCGCTGGATACATTCCAGTCATCGATGACCAATTGGATATTACCAATATTGCTGATTGTGAGGTCGTAAGTTGTTCCAAGGAGGATGTCGGTTAATTCAAAGTCATGATGCGTCCATGTGTATTGCCATTGAGGGTTAGCGGCGTCACCGACAGCAGTGAGGGGCACATTAAAAGTCCCGCCGTCTGTTTCAATAAATAATGTTTCATTATAGAAAATCGTCGCACCGGCAGTAAAACTTACAGGGATGACGATGGATTGTTCAGGGGCGAGGATGGTTCCTTCATATCCCAAAACGCTAAATGGTGGTACCGAGTGAACCAGGTTGATTTCAAGATCGGTATTGCCGTTATTCATTAGCGTCAGGTCAAGAGTGCGGGTTGTGTCAATAACTACATGGCCAAAATTCAGCGAAGACGGGATGGCAATCAAAGTGGCTCCCCACACATCCATTGTGACCGGTAATTCTACAGTATTCTGATCAGGATCATTTGAATTGAGAGTAATCAGCGATTGATAAATACCGGCATTCTGGTCACCATTAAATGTCACATCTACTGTATCTATTTCACCGGGCATGATTACTCCTACATCGCTGGAGAATGAAATCCATCCTGCACCTGCAGCCAAATTATATGACAGCGGACCATTGCCGACATTACTCACATAGAGCGGATGTTCTTCTGTTTCTCCTGCATTCAGACTTACAGAGAATTCTGCTGGATCTACCACCAGCTGAGCACCATTAACGGTGAATTCAACGGGTATTTCTATAACAGGAACATTGACATCATTGGATTCAATTACCAATATGGTATTATAGTTACCACTTTCAACGTTGGCATTAAATGCAACATCAACTTCCAGCGAATCGCCTGCAAGAATATCTCCGTCATGATGAGATAGATTTAACCAATCAATATCATCACCGCTGATGGACAGCAGTAAATTGCCGGATCCAAGATTATTTATAACTAATTGTCTGGTGACTAAATCGCCAAAATTCAAGGTCTCGCTAAATGACAGAGGATTAACAGATATTTCACCTTCTTCAGAAAATCCAGTAATCGGTATTTCGAAATCATTCACATTGGTCGCCAGGTAAAGGAGATCATCAAATATGCCGCCGACAACTGGTGCAAAGGTGATATTAAACTGGAATTCTTCTCCAGGCTCAACAGCATCCGGCAGGGCATTCAGTGTATAAGGTGCATTCAAACCGTCAGGATTTAGCGTAAGCAGTAAGTCACCTGTATTGGCAATAGTGAAAAAAGCCGTTGCCTCATCACCGACATTGACATTTTGGAAATCATAGGATAATGGTGATAATTCAGCAACTGGAGTTCCCACCTGGAATCCTATCTCATCCATATCGAGTATTAAGTTGGTCTGAGGATCACTCAGAATCGTCTGTAAAATGTAATCCCCTGATGGTGTTCCTGATGGTAGTGGAAGTCCGATGTTAGATACATTCACTCCAACAGAGTAAACGATAAAGTCTTCATGATGACCGACAATGACATTGCCATTGCTGTCAATGATATTGGTTTCGATATCAACATTTAAAGATGGAAGTATAGTAGTGAGAAATTGACTGATTCCAACAGAGTTACCGGGTATAAATCCGTAAACACTATTTAAGATTACCTCCTGGATACCGGCGTATGATTCAGGTTCGTTCAAGGTGAATTGGGCCCAATCTATCATTGTACACCATCCAGTATCGTTGACATCAACCTGTATTTCAACCGAATTCCAACCAGTAACTATATCGACAGGATCAATATTGAATACAGTTGTGGACCACAGATTATTTGCTCCGGCAAGAGAACCAAGATAAATTCCATTCAGGAAAACATCATTTTGCTCACCATCCTCTTCATCCACATCATAAGCAAGAAGTGCCAATGTCGCCGTTGAGATTTCTGTTTCATTAACCACGATATTAAATTCTATGGGTGCATTTGCATCAGAGGCGCATACCGTAATATCCAGATCATTATCTGGTATACCATCACCGGCATTATTCTCATTATCATCAGTGACATAACCATCGCTGTTATTATTTATATAAAATGAAACATCAATGGGTTCAGGCTGCTGGGCCAGGTCATTATGAGTAATATAAATATCTGCTTCGTATAAAGTACCAGATTCCAAACCGTCGGCATCAAATCCAAATACCAAGAGCAAGCTGTCACCGGCGGGGATTACCGCTAATTCCGGATCGACTGAAAGCCATGGGTATTCATCCAGGTTACGGCCTCGTCCATTACTGCCGGAGAATCGAATATCTGGCTGCGTAGTTTTACCATCGTATGATTTCGAACCAGTAAAGCTACGCTTGTTAAAATCCTCATCATTTTTGTGGATATAGGAAAATCGATTGGAAGCATCATTTGGTGATGTGAGTCGATTGTTCAAATTTGTCAAAAATGATCCAGACTCACGATCTTGATCAAAATCATCTGTTTTGGCATTTCCGTCAAAATAAAGAATTTGCGTCAACTCACCAGTCACCTGTATTTCCAATTCTATGAGACCAGTATTATAAACCATGAGTTCTCGAGTTGTTGAGGAGTCCGCCATCACACTGGCATTTAGCTCTGCCTGTCCCAGTTGTATTGCTGGGGCAATCACTTCCAGATTGATGGTAAATGTGGTATCTACATCATTTGACTGAATAAATATCTCCCCGGTGTAATATCCACCAGAGAGACCTGAAGAGTTCATTGAGAATTCAATTGTCGAAAACTCCCCTGAAGCCAAAGTATCAGATATAAAGAAATTATTTATCCACGGTGTATCCTCTATGATCTCGAAACCAAGAGTCCCATCACCGGTATTGGTGATAACAAATGATGTGTCCAGCGAGACGCCATAATCCATAGAAATATCAATTGAGTTTTCCGATAATTCTAATTGTGGATCGGGACCGACATCAATTGAAAGGGGTAGGGTGACTGGGTTTTCATCTGTATCATTATTCTGGATGACAATGCTTGAAACATAATTTCCCGGTAGAATGCCATCAAGGTCAATAGTAACCTGGAAAGACATTTCCTCACCCATCTCCAACTCCACTTCCGGCGGTTGTATGGATGCCCAGGATAATGAAGATCCGATATTTACTGTAAGAGTATCTTCACCGGAATTTAATATTGTAAATGCAGAATCGATGACCGTGTTTTCATCACCATTTAGTACTAATTCTTCAATACTCACTTCAATTTCAGGTTGCGGGATGTATCCAGTCCCTGATAAGGATATAACCGGATTACCTGCATTTGAAAATAGGGTAATCGTACCATTTACAGCCTCAGCATCTGTTGGGTGGAAGGAGATATTCAATTCCAGAGAGTCACCAGGTTCTACCAACAAGGTTCTAATTTGAGTATCTACAACAAAGATATCAGATGAAGATTCACTACCGGTTATTTCCAGTTGCTGGTTGCCAGTATTATGAACTATAAATGAGGTAGATGACGAAGATTCAATACTGGTCAATCCAAAATCAAAATCATCAACAGGTAGATAAATCAGCGATGAATTTACCTGGAGTTCCAGTGGAACCAATACCGAGCCATTGACAATATCATTTGAACTGACAATTATATTACTCTCATAAATACCAAAAGTAAGACCAAGGGCATTGAATCCGATAGGAACATCAACATTGTCTGAAGAAGGCACTATTCCCTCGATATTACTCAGAGATAACCAGGTCAGACCTGAACTTCCAGCTTCCGATAAGGGTGCAGTTGACAGGATAATATCTGTATTGCCTAACAATGTCATGGGATTACCATAACCGGATTCATCAGAAATGAATGTTTCCCCCAACTGGTGATCATCAAAGGTATAATAACCAACAAGATTATCCATTGGGGCAGTAAGCTTTTGGGTTTTCATGCTGTTGAGCTGTGTCTGTGATCGGGAAGTATCCCATATTCTCAATTCTTCAAGACCACCAGCGAAATTATGCCCACCAGAATCCTTACCTAAAAGAAAATCACCGGCGTTACCCCAATCAATTGGAGTGATAAACATAGTATAAACAGGGGTACCATTTAAAAATACTTGGACGGCTGTCACCGTCAAAACCACAGCAGTATGGGTCCACTGGTTTGAGTGAAAATCATAAGGAATCTGACCACTGGATACACCACCGGCGATCAATTCGTAACCACTTTCAGAAATACCTGTAGTGGTTTGTCCTGACCAGGCTCTCAGTGATAATAAAATATTTCCGGAATTATCTTGCCGTGAGAAAACCGTAGTGCCATCGTCAGTATTTGTTTCATCGGGATGGATCCATGTTTCCACTGTGAGGATGGATGAATTGTATGCATCCGGTCCCTGTATAATTGCCGAACCAGTTCCATCAAGATTCAAGGCATTACCGCCGTCTAATCCTGCTTCAGAGAGGATTGAATAATTCAAATCACTGCCGCCAAGATTGGATATATTAAGAGGAATGATAGTCTCTGTGCCGGCATCCAGTTCGACTATTAATGAGTCAGGTTCTAACTGGATGATTGGAGGTTCAACACCTATCCCAGACAAATCAATGACAAATTCAGAATCATTGGATGCATTACTATTTATAGTTAGCGTACTTTCCAAAAGTCCAGCTGATGTAGGTGCAAAATAGATATTTACCGTCCGATTGGATAATGGTGATATATCTGCATAAGGAATGGATACAGAAAAGTCAGGATGGGCGAATTCCCAATTAAAAATTGCGATACTTTCAGCGCCGTCATTTACCAGGGTCAATGATAGGGCATTGGTAATGCCAATATAAGTATCTGAATACTCAAGCGATATTGAGGATGCAGAAATAAATCCTTCACCTACTACCGTCATCGTGACTGGTACGTCTATTACGGATTCATCAGGGTCATTGGATTCTATAGTAATCATTTGTTCATAGAGGTTTGATATAAATCCAACTCCGGTAAATTGCAATTCAATTTCTGATAGCTGATTGGAATTGATAATACCAGTCAGCGGCTCAACAGTGAGAAAATCATTGATGGGAATGGAGGAAGTAACTCTGCCGGCATTGCCAAAATAGGTTCCGTCATTTTCGTTTGGCGAATCATCCCTGGCAATATTTCCAAACTCTTCATCATATCTCATATATAATGCCAGTCCAGATTCTAAACCCATGAGAGATTGATTCATCATAGCCTGGATTTCAGATTGGTTCCGCGCCAGGTTCCATAATCTTATCTCATCCATTTTACCATTAAAGAAATGATTATCCCATGATCGACCGATTCTAAGATTTTGGTTATTGGTTTCTATCATGGCTGCATCATTCACTGATTCGCCATCCAGATCACCATTCACATAAATCTGCAATACAGTACCATCAAACACGGCGGCTGTATGAACCCACTCACCAACTGGTGCCGGGGTTGCTGAAATCACCGTCAAATCACTATTGATGCTGAATTGGAAATATCCATCAGAATTTACCCAGAAGCGATATGTGCCTTCTGAAATCTGTTCTTTCGCCACAATATATTCATTGTTATTATCATTCAACCATAACCATCCTTCTATTGTTAAACCTGTAACGGGGTTTAAAGAGGGGGAGTTAATAATATTTACATAATCTCCATTGCCATCAAGACTCAAAGCGGTGCGGCCTGGTTCAGCAAGAGATATTTGATAATCAAGGGGAGCATTACCAACATTGTTGATTGTGAGATATTGAATAATTTCTTCGCCGGAATGCAAGGTCTGTGATATTTCAGTATCACTTAACTGGATGTTTGGTGGTTCGTAACCAGTTCCATGTAAGACTATTTGTCTTTCCGGCTCGGTCACTGCATCAGAAAATAATGTCAAAACCTCTGAGAATGAAATATTATCAATAGGTTCAAAATAAATACCCAATGTATCGGTATTGCCAGGAAGGATTTGAGCTGGAAAGGATTCAATATATCGGCTAATATCCGTACTAAAAACATCACCAGTAATTAACAGGGAATCTAATGTGAGCACATCTGTGCCTGAGTTCTCAACAACAAAATCATAGGTTGAAACTCCACCAACAGCGACTATACCAAATTCTACGGCATCCTCCGATGAGATTTCAGGTTCACCTTCCACATCAAGATTTAATGTAAATGTAAGCAATGGTGAATCCGGATCATTGGACGCAATATTTATATCTTCGCTATAACTACCGGCAAATACGCCAATTCCCGAAATACTCAATTGTATTGTGGAACTATCAGCAATGAGGATTTCACCTTCGGCAGGATCCAGTGATAACCATGGTATTTCATGTGTTAGATCAAATGATAACGCCGCCTGACCATTATTATATATAGTAAATGATGTGTCTATTACGGTGCCTGATTGCAATAATCCTGACCATTCGGTTCCGGAAAGCGCTATATCAGCAGGGGTTAATCCAGTACCGGATAAACCAATTAACAGACTATCTGTATTTGCCGCATCCGAAATAACAAACAGATTATCCTGAATTAAACCATCAAGAGATGGATTAAAGGATATATTGAAATCAAATGCATTTAATGGAGACAAATCAAGTGGAAACTCGATTTCACTGGCAAGTTGGAAGGCATTTATATTGCTGGTATCCGCAAAATAAAATTCAGAGATTGTAAGAACATCCGTACCAATATTTTGAAGAGTAATGCCAAGGGTCTGAGAGTCCCCCACAATAATCTCATCAAATTCTAATGCCTCCGGGACGCTAACAATTTGCGAGGATCCGGTAACGTTAAGGCTTACCGAAATTTCAATCGGGGAAGCATTTGGGACATTATTATAGATTGAAAATACATTATCTATTATACCATCCAATAATCCCGTGGAATTAATACTCATGGTAATTTCGTGACTATCACCCGAGGTTATTACACCTGATAAAATATCCAGACTAAGCCAATCTGGAATTGGGGCTGAAGGGGTTAATGATTCAACGTCTTCAGGTGGCGTCCAATAGAGATAACAGGATGCTCCACCGCCATTTTCATAATATTCAAAAACAAGTTCATGATAACCAGTTAATAGATCAATTGTACCAACGTGACTTGTCCCACCTTGATCAAACCATTCGTTGATTATTAATTGATCATCAATATATAATCTGGCCCCATCATCTGTAGCACTGCGAAATGAATAAATCCCATCCGTTTCTGTAAAAATATTACCTGTCCAGCGAACCTGGAAATCATCATTGCCAATGCCATTGCCAGGACCTCCATTGCCCCAACCAGAATTAATAAATTGATCATCTTCAGAAAAGACATAATCTCCAAATGGAGGTGATGCACCTGTACCGGGACTATAGAAATAGTCTGCATTAAATACGCCTGTGTTCACTGGAATATCAATAATATACTCTAAATCAGCATCACCGGTATTTTCAATAAGTAGGATCGTATCTGTTGAATCCGGTTCATTTAACGCAAAGAAAAAGTCATCAGGTGACACCATAATTCCCGGTAAATCAAATTCAAGATCTAATACTGAGAATTGACCATATCCAAATGTGCCATCACCGACAATATATTGAGGGTTACCGGACAACTCAACTGGAAAATCGTTTATGGCGCTCCATACCTGAAAGCTCATGTCGTTTCCAGGTACAAATCCTTCCAGATCCTGGGATTCATCCTGCTGCCAGGCAACGATCTGCAAATTGCTGTCGAATACAAGATATTGCTCACCATCTGGAGTAGCATTTCCAACCATCACTCCATGGTTATTGTTTGGTGAAGAATCAAGACCATTTCCGTCAAATTTCCAATAAGCTCTTAAACCGTTTTCTAACCCGGTAAGCTCCGTATTCATATGAACCTGAATTTCATCGATAGTTCTGGCATAATCCCAAACCCTTATTTCATCCAGCAAACCATTAAAATAGTTGGGGTCATTATTCCACCAGGTACCAATTCTAACCGGTTGATTATTCTGTCGGATATTACCATTGGCTGTGCGGTTTGCTGCTTCTATACCATTAATATACATTCTAATATGAGTCCCATCGTAAGTGGCTGCCACATGATGCCAGGCATTATTTCCGACGGAAGAAGGACTATTTAAAGGAAAGGATGTACCACTGGTATTGACAAAATTGAAATGGAGTGTACCATCGTTATAAATATGCATATTATAACTCCAGTCAGAAGAACTAGTCCAACCGATCTTACCAATTATTTCGCGTAAATCACCGGCAAAAGAGTTGATATACACCCATGATTCAACGGTCATCTGATTACCTTCAAGGTCCAGACTATTGCTATCCTGAACCTGCATATAGTCGCCACTGCCATCTAATTGCAATGATCGACCAGATGGAAATACCGGAGTAGAACCGACGCATAATTCACCATCAAATATGGCAATTTCGTCGCCAATCTCCAAAAATTCGCTGAGGTTATTATCATCAATAACAATGTTATATGGTAAACCTGTCGGATTTACAGAGACGAAATGACCTTCATATCCAACACCACTCATATCAATGTTCTGAGATGCAGCATTTGATAGAACGGTTAAAATGCCATAGATATACGCTTTTGATGTGGGTGTAAATACGACTTGAACTTCCTGATTATCATTGGTATTTTCAAGTATGAAATTTGTCGGAGAGACCAGAAACTGGCCATTACCTGAGGTTATATTGCTGACATTTAACGGAGCAGTCCCAAGATTGATTACATTGAAGGTCATAACCTCAGACGAATCAATTACTACCCCGTTGAAACCAAGAGAATTTGTCGATAATCCTATATCAGTCTCACCGACAGGCAGGGCAAATCCTTCAAGTGAAACGATAAGCACTGGAGTATCCGGGTCATTAGAAATAACGGTGACGTTTCCGGTATGATTACCAGCATATGTTGGTGAGAAAGCGACGGTAACCAGCAATGAATCAAAAGCAGGAATACCACTTTGGCTCACATCCACGGCAAATTGATCGGAGTTGTCAGAAATACTCACTTGCATTGGGGCATTACCATCATTATAAATCATAAATACACTCTCAACCGACTGATTCACCTCAAGCTGTCCAACATATAAATTCTCAGTTGGAATAGAAATATCTGGTTCTAAGCCTGACTCCGCCGTCAACATAATAGTTGAGAATGGATCAAAACCGAATGTTCCATCACCCTCTATTATTTGTACGGTAGCATCGAGTTCAACATCCGTTTCATAGATTGTCGTCCAAATTTTAAATGACATTTGATTGCCATCAATAAAACCGGGAAGACCTTCAGATTCATCATTTTCCCAGGCAATTAACTGTATAGTACCTGGTGTGACCATGATTCCATCTTGTGAAAAATAAGCATTGCCGTACAGAGTACCATTATTACCATTCAAGGACAAATCAAGGGCTGATTGGGATTCAAAGCTCCAATACCCGGCTAATCCAAAACTATATGGTTCAACGGTATGCCACAAATTCTCGACAATTTGTTCCTGAGTTCTAGGTACATTCCAAACTCGAACTTCGTCAATCATACCGGCAAAACTGCCAACATAACCGGCACCGATATATGCGGTATTTGGACCTGCTGCAGCATAGGAATATGAGGCACCCACTTGATTAACTAATACACCATTGAAATACCATTTCAGTTGCATATTTTCCAGATCTCTTACTATAGCGATATGGGTCCATGTATTTACTGAAACAGGTGATGCTGTTGTGAAACTCTGGTAAGGTGAATTATTTGCCCCGCCTGTTCCATAGAAATAATTCAGGGTGCCATTGGTTTCCAGCGTTATGGTTCCCTCCCCGGCATATGCTTTTGCCCAGGGGTTTCGGCGAGCATTGAAAGTAGAAGGATTTATCCACATTTCAATGGTTTGGCTACCGGTAATCTGCAAAGCTGCAGGATTCCCTAAATTGACATAATCACCATTTCCGTCAAGATTAATTGTATATCCTACCCCACCACCTACATTGGCAACACCGACACAAAGTTCATCATCAAAAATGGCTACCTCATCATCTACCTCTAAATCAAATCCCTGAATATCCACATTATCAATTAAAATGTTGTAAGGAAGACCTGTAGGTTCTACAGACTGAAAATGTCCCTCAGTTGCAAATCCAATAACTGGAATATTAATATTTTGATCATTATTTTCTATTGTAATGGCTGCATCGTATCCACCAATATCAGTTGGCGTGAAAGTAACATGCAAATCAACATAATCTCCTGGTGATATGGTTTGGGGAAATGTTTCCGGCCAGGTAAAAGCAGCATTTGTCCCAGAAACCTGATTAATAATCAAATCTATATTTCCGCTATTGAGCATATTAAGGGTCAATTGAGCCGAGGTATTTACCGGCATACCACCAAAATTCAACTGGGCAGGTGTCACCGTTAATTCTGGTAGTAGCTGTGGAATACCTGTTCCGTGAAGTGTGATATATTGGGTGCCATTGGAGGCATCAGATATTATCGTTACAGATTCATTATAATCAAAATTCTCGGTTGGTGTAAATGTAACATAAACTGTATCGGATTCACCTGATGCCAAATATGTGCTACCCGCAGAGAGATTGAAAATTGATGAACTGGATGATATGCTACTAACTGAAAGATTGGTATTACCGGTATTGGTAATTATAAATGACAGAACTGATGATTCTCCCAATGTCAGAATTTGGAAATTCAAAACATCCTCTGACACCAATATATCCGGAACCAGCCCTGTTTCTATTGCCAGATCAACGACAGAGAAGGTCCCGTAACCAAAGTTACCATTGCCCTGAGTATAAGCCACATCAGCATCAAATATTTCGATTTCAGAAAACCAGGTTGTCCTGATTTTAAAAGTCATCGGATGCCCAGACGTAAATCCATCCAGCCCCTGCTCTTCATCCCCTTCCCAGGCGATCAGTTGAAGATTATCTCCACCAGTATAGATGACTGCACCAACACAAAGTTCTTCATCAAATACAGCGATTTGCGAATTGATTGGAAGATCATCACCATCAATATTCATATTTGCCAGGATTATTGTATAAGGAAGTCCGGTAGGGTCAACCGGTGAAAATGGTGCATTCTCGTCTTCAGTATTAAATTCGGCACCAACCGTTACGTCAGGTTCAACGGACGAATAATTTCTTATAAATATATTATCATAACCACTGTTATTATCTGCTTCCCAGGCATACAATCCAAAACGTGATGAACTTACATGGGTGGGATCGCTGAAGGATCCAATAAAATTATCATTCACCCATACTGTTTTTTCTTCGCCACTGACGGACATTGAAAAGTGATTCCAACTGTCAATACCATTTAGAAATGATCCGCCAACCTGGCTAAGATGGTTATCTCCATCTGGACATTCTCTTGATGTAATCCCATCAATTTCGTACCAAAGATTATATCCTTCTGCTTCGCACATGACAGGAATATTGTTATTTAGTACCGGCCAGAACTCTGAATTGCCAACCTGCTTCATGCTGAAATTCACGGCATATTGATCAGTGGCATCGGCAAATACATAACCTTTTATACCACTATTAGTGTTTGAGCTGCTGGATAAATACTGATTTCCATCCTGGGATACAATTGATGGTGTTCCATCATAAAATGTCCAGTTATCAAAACCCGATTCAAAATCTTCGAAATAATCAAATACAGCATAACCATCCGACTGGGGAATTGCTTCTGGATTGCCATAAACCATCATGATATTTGATGTTCCTGCTGATGGGATATTTATCCAAATTCTAGAATCACCGAATGCATTCCAGTCATCTATCCAATAGAAGAGCTCATCACCTGCCATTGTAAAGAATCTTAGATCATCACCATCAACCAATACATTATTATAATCGAAATTTGCTGCAGTCAATTGTACCATAATCTGGTAATTCTGCATGGTTGTGGCTGGAACAATATCGATATCTCTGACAAAAGACCAATCTGAAATAAGATTATAAAAAATGGGGGCATCTGACTCAACAAAGGTTGCATCATTATACAATGTACAATGGTGACCATTTGGTGAAGAATCATAGGCGGTGTTTCCAGTAGATTCATCGAATTTCCAGTAAGCCAGCAAACCCGGTTCTGTACCATTGAGTTCAAGATTCATTGTTGCTTGAAATTCCTCATCTGAGAGCGCATAATTCCAAATTCGAATATCTTCCATCTGTCCATGATGTGTTCTGTTGGCAAGCTGACTTCTGCCAAAATACAGGGGGACACCAGGAGGATTATACACCTGCTGTGTATAATTGGCGCTGGCAGACTCAGATCCATCAATAAGAATCTTTATGGTATTAGCTGAACGAACAATGGCGATATTATACCAGGTGTTGGCAAGCCAATCTGATTTTGAGGGTTTTAGATTATTCAAATTCCAGCCGGAAGAACCATTGCTGTCAATCCACAGATTGAGACGATGATCGCCATCATGATTGTATTCCATGGCCAGCCATTGAAAATCATTCCTGCCGATTAATCCATCATGAATGCGATTCAGATCGGATAATGTTATCCAGAAGGAAATTGTAAAATCATTGGTTCCAAACTGCCATGCGCTGTCATCCGGGATACTCATGTAGTCACCACTTCCATCCAGATATACAGAATTATTCTGTGAGAAAAGAAGTAATCCTGATAAAATGTTAATGGTAAACAGAATAATAAACTTTTTCATGTTTAACTCTCTAAAATAAGTTGAGTAATTTTTTCATTATATGCAGAGACCATTGATAATTCTAAGAGCCTGAAATTAGCATTGTAATTTCGATTTCTTCTTATATCTGATTCAGATAGGTACATCTGCGCTTTACAGGTTCAGTTTCTTATTTCAACAATAACATTTTATGGGTTTGTTCAAAACTTCCAGCTTTTAAATGATAGAAATAAATTCCACTGGCTGCGGGAATCCCGTCGTCACTTTCGCCATTCCAGAGAATATTGTAATATCCAGCATTCTGTCTGTGATCCACCAGGGATTTTACTTTCTGTCCATTTAATGTATAGATTGTGAGGTTGACATTACTTTCCTGCGGGAGTTCATACCTTATATGTGTAACCGGATTAAATGGATTTGGATAATTCTGATACAAATTATATCTCAGAGGAATACCGTCATCAAGAACCACAGCGATGTGGGCAAATCCCCCCTGCCCATAGGTCGATATGCCATTAATTGTATTAAACAAGGCAGGGAATTCGCTATCACTTTCGCTTCGATAGATTTTTAAATCAATTTGATCTGGGGAATCCATAGAGAATCCAGGTAAGTTATATTCGGCATCACCTTCCCAGGCAGTAATTACCATACGGTTATCACCTATAAATACGGCGGCACCGATACATTTATTTTCGCTGAATACAGCCAGCTCATCGCCTTCTGCCCAATATTTCATATCTTCGTCATTTATATCGATGATGATTGAATAGGGCATACCTGTTTCCACAAACTGAAAATGTTCAGGATCAGGGATGTCTTTTGCCAGTGATTTTGCTAAACCACCATCAGTCTGATAAGCAAATGTAATATCAACATCGCCATTCAGTGCAATTTGATAACCATAACCAGGCATCATATCACCAATAGTATTGACTTCCATTTCTGGAATCCATACAGATCCGTCAAAGGTTTGAACGATGGAGATAGAATCGATCAACGTGTCAGGAAATACTGTCGTCACGTCAAGGGGAGTATTACCAAGATAGGCAATGGAGTTCCATCTATTTGCTGAAACAGTAATATCCCATTCTGAAGGTTCAATTTCAATACCTTCAAAATATAAAGTATCATCACTGCTTGAGAAAGTATGAAAACCTTCTCTAAAGTCAATATCACCGAGAGAATTAATATTATATTCTGGGATATAGGCTGCACCCATGTCGTTATAGGCAATCCTCAGAGAATCCAAATCATCAAATACAATATTGGCATTGGTATACCTTGGCAGAAGATTGAATGATATTAGGTTGAATAAACCGCCATCCACAATAACTTCCTGAAGTTGGAATACAGTGCTTGATAAACTAACGGCAGTGAACTGACCATAACCAAAATTCCCGTTTCCTATTGAGTAAGTCGATTCTACTGTGGCCTCCAGGTCTGCAGAAGTGTCATATATTCTAAAATCTATAGAATTGCCTGGTGTAAATCCGGCTAAATCTTGACTTTCATCACCCTCCCATGCGGTGAGAACAAAATTGAAATTGCCATCAAATACGCCGGCTCCAACACATAATTCTCCATCAAATACACCAATTTCATCACCGACACCGATGATGGCATCATCGATCATCGCACTTGAAACTACAATCGTGTAGGGCAAACCAGTGGCTGCAACAGGACTATAATAAACGGGTGTCGAGGGTACTTGAGTTGTATAGGTCGCAGAAATTTCATAGTCTATTTCAGTATTATCATGATCATTACTAAAAATTGGTGTCGTAAAAATTGATGTGCCTAGAATTTCTCCAGTATTATAAAATCGGAATAAAGCATCTACATTTTCACCAGGGGCTAAATCAAAGTGGCTCACCGGCAGAACAAACGGTAATAACGGTAAAGTAGGTGGATTATCACCACTGATATGTGTTTGACCATAACTTGTACCATTACGACCATATACTGAATGATCAGTGTAGTCATTGTGCATCGGCCAGTAACCCATCAGGTTTTCCTCATCGCCGTTCATAGGTGAATTCATAAATTGACGGATCTGTTCCTGAGTTCGAACAACATTCCAAAGTTTCACCTCAGCAAGATGACCATTGAGGTAGTGACTTCCCGTATCTGCCCGGCGCCCAAGCTGGAAATTATATCCTGATGTGGGAATATTATTGGCAATCGCATCATAATACTCACCAACAACTTCACCGTCGGCATAAAATGTGATGACATTACCTGTCCATGTTACGGCAACATGATGCCATTCATTTTCGGGTAATTCCCAGGAGGTTCCCCAATTTTGATATAAATTATTTCCACTATCATAACCTTTATACATCCCCAGGCGATTTCCACTATCGAGATAGAATGAGTACCTGAGATAATGTTTACCGGCAAATTCAATATGACCATTGTTATAACGTTTTATCCAGCATTCCAAAGTGAGGGCGGAACCAACATCATGATTACTATGATTGGCCATATGGGTATAATCACCTGATCCGTCATACCTAACTGAACCTGAATTCATCCCAAGAGGTAAATCAATAGCAAGATTACGGGTACCGGAATTTGTCAAGGATAATACCTGATCAACGGTATCGGCATCAACATCAAAATTGAATGCATCCGGATTGATGGTTATTTGTGGTAATCCTGGTAATTCGCTCACATGAGGAGAGAATATTGACTCAGTATTTAAATATTGACTCGTAACAGAAAAATGATACGGATCATTATTGACCAGTCCTGAAACTGTGGCAGATGTATCTACTGTACTCAAGGCCAAATTATAAGTAGTTGAATCCGTATGTTTATAATACACATTATATTGGGATAGGGAATCTCGATTTACAATATTCCAATCCACCGTCACAGATTCATCGCCATATCCGATTGCCTGCAATCCTCTTGGATTACCAAAATCGAAATATAATGCACCCATATCGGCGACTGTTTCATCCGGATCAAACAAAGCGGGATCCCCTGAGTTTATTGCCGATGAACCAAAGGATAAACGCATATCAGTAGTATCGCTAAATGCAAATTGAGCCGGTTCGACAATATTCAAATAAATGTCAGCCGAATCACCATTGGCATTAAATGAAACAAAATCCCATGTATCTACAGGCACATTACCCAGATTTGTGATAGGGAGCCCAAGATTTTCATAAATCAAATTGTATTCAAATACCTCTATATAGGCGTTGGAACGGATACCTGATTGTCCATTATTTATGATAATATTATGAGTAATGATATCAGTCCCACTTGCATGATTTATCTCAATTCCATCGCCGTAATTACCATAGATGGTATTAAACTTGATTATTGGACTGCCGATATTATTTTTATAAATACCATCACCCCAATTGTAAATAATCACATTACTGAGAATATCCGGGTCATTATAATGATTATCATTTATGTGGATACCGTTACTGTGATTGGCAAATATGGTATTTCCTTCAATAACAACATCATTATCATAGTAGAGATATATTCCCACACTGCTATTATTACGGATAGTACAATCACGAATATATGAATTTGCAGTTGATCGATGATAAAATGATATACCATGAGAAGTGTTTTCTTCAACCAGGCAATTATAGAATCTGGGGGTTGACCAGGTATTATTATCCTGATTGTAGCGGACACCGTATCCAGAATTATGTGAGATTTCCGTATTGCCAAACCATGGACTGGCAAAATCAATTCTAACACCCCAACTGCCATTATATTTCACTTCACTTGAGTCAATATTTGTCCAACAATATTCTCTCACTCGAATTCCGTGCGAACTATTATTATTAAACATTGAATGTTTTGTACTTCCATGGGAGTAGTAATTATAGTAAGCGCCATATCCGGAATTATGATGTGAATTTATATAGGTAAACAGCGGATCGCCATTATAAGTATAGAGTCCATTACCGGAATTATTATGGGTATTCACCCTGGAAATATTTGGATCACTGCTGTCGCCATTTACATAAATACCGTTTCCGGAGCTATTATGGATGCGGGCATCTTCCAAAGTGGCATTTGCTTCATTCCAGTACACACCTTCAACAGCATACTCAACAAGGGCATATTTCAGGATTGAACTATCATCGGAGGAATCATTAAAATCGATACCCTGCCAAAAACCATTTGCATATATCTGTGTATAATTGATTGGCCGGAAAATAATTGAATCTCCCTCGGCACCAACTGCGTTTAAATATCCATTCACTGAAAAATGATAACCGCCATAAAAGAGAATATGGGTACCGGGCATTACCGTTAGTGTATCACCTGCTTGAATTGTAACATTACCAGTAATGGTATAGGTTCCATCCCAAACGCCTGAAATATTTCCTGAAATATTCTCATTACCGAGATATCCCAAAGTACTCTCACCTAAATTCAAATCAGCAATTATTGATTGGTTGGAAATTATATTATATGTTCCATAGCCTGATTTCTCGTAAGTAATATCATATACTCCAGGATTAATATGTTTTTCAAAATAACCGAGAGCATTTGTCCAGGCACTATCCAGTGTTGCTGAGGGGGATATAGGATGAAATTTAATTTTAATATTGGCATGGTTTGACTGGGCTTCCAGATAGGCATAACCAAGGACAGTTGTTGTATCAGGATTATCAATTAAAATTGACCCGAATACATAGTCCTCATCCAAATCACCGTCATAATCATAACCTGCACCAACGGCATAATGATATAGATGGAAATCCTGCAGACCTGAATCAGTATGACTTGTATCTGAAATCCCGGATATCAATTGATTACTTACACCAGGTGTGAACCCATCCACTTCTGATCGATAAATTGAATATGCAGTTAGATTCATTTCATCTACTGGTGGTGACCAGCTCAGAAACGCAGTATGGTCATTATTGTCAACGATGACTAAATCTTGCGGGGCGAATCCTGAGATCATAAAACTGTTAACAAATGCTGGTGCAGATTCAGGGGAATAATAGTCATTTGATTCATCTGAGGCAGTCAGATAATAATCAATAACTGAATTTATTAATTGCCCGGGTATTTCTGCAGTAAATGTAGTATCATTTAAAGTTGTCAAATCTATTTCAGAAAAACTACCACCGTTAACACGATAAAAAACGGAAGCAGAAAGAATTGGACTGTCGCTATATATATCCGCATTTATTAAATAAGGTCCTGTTGCATCATTTGTGGTAATTAATGGTTGATGNATAATTCCGTTTGGATTGAGTATTAGGCTTGGCTCTGGTTCAATAACAGAATTGGTATCCAGGATTGAGGAGGTAAAATCGAGTCTAATTATTCCATCACCGCCGGCACCCGCCCAGTTACCATAGTGACCGGATCCACCATCTCCACCAGTGGCAGAGATTTCACCATTTAAAACAAGTTCAACTCCTGATAGAAATAGAGAGCCGCCGGCACCACCACCACCACCGCCGCTATTGGTTCCGCCGCCGTTACCATTGCCGCCATCAGAATATATAGATCCGTCTATTTCAAATCGACTGGCAAAAGCATGAAGAATTCCACCACCGGCACCACCAGGTCCGGCTGCATAACTGCTATGAACGCCACCACGTCCACCACCGCTGCCGAAATACATTAAAGACAAATCCGGTTGACCATAAGATCCGCCACCACCGCCACCACCGCCAGTGTAATTGACACAACCATCACCTGAGGTATTATCACCACCATCTTCAGCATAACAATTATTTGCATATCCAGCTCCACCAAAACCTGGAGTTCCATAACCTGCTCCACCAGCACTTCCGGCATGACCAGCACCACCACCGCCTGCACCACCACGGGTCGGCGATCCAATTCCTGCTGAAGTAGAACCACCGCCTCCACCGCCAGCCCAACCTCGGCGACCTGTATGATTTGCATATGCAGAACCGCCGCCGCCAGCACCTTCAGTGGCATCATTATTATTGTAATTCCCGCCATAACCGCCAATGCCAATATAACTTTCACCACCCATACCGCCACCATGGGATGAGCCCTGCTGCCAACCACCGCGATATCCCGAACCACTGGCATCAATTTCACCAGTTTCAGATACATATACCGTTCCAGTTGCTCTAAATGATAATATGCCACCTGCTTCACCGTTCCAGGCAGAACAGCTCATTGTCCCATCTATATCAACCGATGTAAAATGTGGGATGCGTACAACCTGATGTACCTGATCACCAGTCCCATCATAATCATTCACGATAGGTGACGAAATTTGCAATGTGTATTCACTTACAGATTGAATAATATTGAATTCAAACTGACCTACTAAATTTTGTGAAAAATCCCTGGTTGGATCCAAAGATGTTACAATGATGATTTCATCTCCAGGTTCAAAACCATCTGACGAATTAACATCAAGTTGAATCAAACCGGAACTATTGTTTCCGTTGATAATCGTTCGGACTTCATCCACGAGGTAGGTTTCACCTTCTGGAACCCATAGTGGTCCATCAGCACCGGTGCCGATAAGGGATTGACTAAACGAAATTGAAAATACGAGGATTGTGACAATTAAATTGGTGGTACTTGTCATCTTCATGATACACTCCTAAAATCATTATATGAGGTTGGTTTTGTTACGGTATTTTTACGCTGATTCACGTAAATATTGGGTTGCGTTCGACTGAAAAGATTAGAACATCCGCACATTCGTCAATTAATTCAGTGAAATTATGGTCATGAATCAGATGGGAAAGTAAAAACAAAATGGATTTAAAAGAAAAGGAATTAATCCTGATTTAAAAATAATTTTATCCTATATTCCTAAAAGCGATATTTAAGATTTCAAATATTAAATAGTATTATTCATAAAATTACATTGTCTGTATCGGAAAGATAACCGGATTGTCATCTGAGCAAATGCTGAGCCACCGAGAGGGATTTGCCATTCAGCCATTCAGGGATAAGCCTGGCAGTCTCTTANATTAGATATGATTATACTACAACAGAAAGGTTTCTCATATGATATTTTGCCTTTATATTACCTATGACCAACCGTAATANACTGACATCTTTATGCTTGATAATTGTAAATGGGGTAATTAAATAATTGAACGTCTTTTTATGGTTAAACTACCAATATTAAAGCGACGAAAACTCTAACCTATGGATAAATAACAGAGATTAAGATGAGGTCATTTTCTTATGGGTCTTTATCATAAATTGGTAGGCGGATTCATAATCATTATCTATTTCGCCATCCAGTATGGCTTCTTCGATGGCTTTTTTTATTTTTCCTACTAAAGGTCCTTCAGTTAATTTCAGATCATTCATGATGACATCCCCCCGTACCGGTGATTGAAATGATCTCATTTCATCCCTGAGTTTTACATCCTGCATCAATTTCTCAACAAGATCAAAGTTTGATATATATTTTTTAACNTTTTGATGATTTTTCGTTGTGATATCAGCGCGACAAAGGATCATTAGATCGTCAACAAATTCCCCTGCTTCAAACATGACCCGGCGAACAGCACTGTCACTTATTTCACTTTTTGCCAGAGCAATTGGTCTTAAGTGAAGTTTTGTCATTATCATAAGATAATCTCGAAGTTCGTTTGATAATTTCATCCGTTTGGCAACTTTCCTCAACATCCGCCGGCCAATTTCATCATGACCATGGAAAGACCAACCCTTGGTTTTTGAAAAACTCTTTGTTACCGGTTTGGCGATATCATGAACCAATGCCGCGAACCTAATTTCCATCTTATCGGATAATTTCGCTGCATTGTCGACGACCTGTAAAGTGTGAATAAATACATCTTTATGACCTTTGCCATTTANAAACTCAACGCCGGACATGACATCCAATTCAGGGAAAGCCAGGGCGAGTAATCCTGTTTCCTTCATATAGTAAAACCCCTTACTTGGGACATCGGATCGCAGCGTTTTGATAATTTCTTCTGTTATTCTTTCACACGAAATAATACTCAGTCGATTCTTCTGACGCATTATACTCTCGTAGATATCGGAGGCAATAGAAAAATCCAGCTGGGCAGAAAATCGCGTTGCCCTCAACATCCTCAGCGGATCATCACTGAAAGTATCATCCGGATTAAGGGGGGTAATCAAAACCCCCTCTTTTAAATCATCCATCCCGTTAAATGGGTCTTCCATATCTCCGTATGTTTCAGGAGCCAGTGAGACCGCCATGGCATTGATGGTAAAATCACGACGGGAGAGATCCTCTTCAACGCTGGCAGATCTGACCTCTGGCTTTCGGGATTGTGGGTTGTANGTCTCCGTACGTGAAGTCGCCACTTCAATTTCTATCCCGTTATAAGGGATAAATGCAGTCTTGAATTTTTCATAAATCACTACCTGTCCAGCATTCAAAACCCGNGAAAGTGATTCGGCGAACTTTATACCGTCCCCTTCAACCATGAGATCGATGTCTTTGTTATTTCTTTTTAGAAATAAATCCCGGACATAACCTCCCACAAGGTAGACCCCATAACCCATTGATTCACCCAACTCACCAGCCGTTTTAAAAATTTTGGAATGAGCGGNATTTTTATCTAATAACTGAAAAATATTCCTCATCATGGTGTGAATATTAAAATTTCCCTGAAAATTATTTATACTTAATTCATCAGATTCACTTTTTTTTACAGAAATAAGGAATGCATTCAGAGGAGAAGTGTTTATTTAAATTACATCTGTTTAATTAATGGACATTATTTTTACGGTGAATCTTAAGGTCACTAATAAGGCTGTTTATTCAATTGGAGAAAAGACTATTTTGACAAGATTTTTTATCAAATTTCTTTTAATTAAGGGATGGATATTTTTGGCAATTATCTCTCTTGAGTATATGGATATTTATCCTTTTATTGAGGGATATTTAATCGTTAACTTTATAAGTTTAATTAATGGGTAAGTATAATACTGTGACAAAGAAAATTATTATTATTTTTATAATCCTGGCAATGGCAATGTTGATGTATCAATGTTCTTCAGATGAAGACTCATTTGTTCTGCCAATGGAAAATCCAGATACAGCTTTATTTATTACAAATTTTATGACCTCGAATCTTGAGCTGGAGTCTGGAGGAGATACTTGTATTGTATCGGCAATTATAGTTGATGCTAGCGGCAGTCCTATAGAGGGGGTGAAAGCATTGTTTGAGCCATGGGCAAATAATGGAAATCCCTCTGGAATCATCAGTTTTGCAGATGATCTCGAATATGCCTTATCGGATACCAACGGCCTGGTTTACGGGACTTACAGCACTCCATCGGATAATTATGGCGATTTTGAAATCCATGTTGTTTCTGGTGCTCTTTCAGATACGGTAAGTATTAAGGTCATCCCAATAATAACAAGCATTCAATTTTCAACAAGCAGCATTTCTTTGCTGGGTGATGGAGAAACCACATTTGAGGTAAGTGCACGACCCATAAGCGCCGTTGGCGATGTTGTGGAAATTGGCGTCAATTTTACCACAGATAACGGATATGTTGAAGACGATATTGCCTTTACTGACTCCACGGGTTATGCCCGCACAATTTTACATAGTATCTCAACCAACCTCGATATCTCTTCCTTTTTAAGATGCTGGATAGATAATAACGAAAATATAAATGATAGTACTGTAGTGAATTATCTCGGTATAACTGTTGAAGTCTCAGCAGGTTCTGAGACAATTGAGTCTGAAAATGACAGCACCCTAATAACAGTATTATTAAGGGAAACCACAAGTACCAGACCCATTGAAGGAAAGACTATAAGCTGGTCCTCCACAATGGGAAATGTTGGGGTTCAGACGGTGACGGACATCGAAGGAATAAGTCAAACATATTTATCCAGCAACGGATTTGCCGGGTCGGCACAAGTTACAGCCGATATCGGTCATGGTCTCAATGCTTCCACTCAGGTTGGTATTGTAAATGATAGCTCTGATGCAAATGAAATCACACTTCAACTGAGTAATTATAGTATTCTTGCCAATGGCTCTGATTTTATCAACATAACTGCAATGGTTAGAGATCAGTCGGGTAACGGCATGGATGGAATTGGTATCAATATGGCAAGCAGTTTTGGTACTATTTCTTCCTCTAATGGTGTTACGGATGTGAATGGTGAAGTATCATTTGAGCTCATGAGCATGATCAGTATCAACGATGTCATATCTACTCTATCAGTTGAGATAGATGGTAACAGCAGTATATTTGCAAATGCAGATGTTCAGTTTCGAGGAATCTCACTTGAAATTATTGATCCGGAAGAACCATCTATGGATTGTGATGGTGAGAGCGCTATGGATATTACCATAAGATTAATGGAAACCTCCTCTCAGAATCCAATCGTTGGCGAGGAAATACTCCTTAGTTCCAGTTTGGGGACTATCGATACCCTGGTGGTTACAAATACCCTTGGACTTGCCACAGCAACCCTTACATCGATAATGGATGATTGTGGTCTTAGTCAGATCACGGCCATTCTTGGTAATGGTGAAATTTCAGATGATCTTGAAATTACTTTTGTACTTCTTAATATCTCCAATATTGTATTTAGCGGTGTGGCCGAGAGCATTCTTAGTGATGGCATCTCAACAGATACATTAATGGTTACAGCTTTTAATGAAACCGGGGGTACTGTACCTGATGCTTTAATCAGACTAACAACCGATGCCGGTTTATTCCCCGGTGAATTACAGCAAGTTGATTTGATTACTGATCCTGAAGGTGAAACATCCATAATCCTCACCAGCCAACCGGGGTTTATGGATTTTACAGCTCACTTAACAGCAACATCAATTGATAATGAATTGGTTGACGATTCTGAAACAATCATTTTTCGCGGCATAACCCTGACATTGACCCCTGAAGATGATACAATGATAGCCAATGGTTTGACTTCAAATACCATTCAAGTCCAAATCAAAGAAACAACTAATGGAAATCCCCTTGTTGATAAATCAGTGAATTGGGCTACCAATCTTGGTATCATTCTACAATCCGACATTACTGATATAACCGGGTCGGCCTCAGCCACACTCCTATCAGAAGATGGTATCCTCGGGACAGCCACTATCTCGGCTACCTATGGTTTATTGAATCCCGCTACAACTACGGTAGAATTTATTGATCCACCTCCACCTTCCAATATTTCATTGTCGTGGGAATTAGGTGGGTCTGATGGTGGAACCAGCAGCATCCTGTTAAATGTATTACTCACGGATTCAAATTCAAATCCCGTTGAAAATTTTGAAGTTGATTTTTCTATAGACCCGAGTAATATCGGTAGTATTAGTCCATCCTCAGATCTCACAAATGAAAGTGGTCAGGCTCAAGTTATTTTTACCTACCCTATTGAAAATAGTCAATTGGATGCTACATTCACTGCAACTGCTGGAAGCATCAGTGATAACCTTTCCATCACTTTGCCATAATGAGATACAACTATATGAATCATCTTAAGTATATATTGACTCTCATATTTTTGTCAACAATCTGTTTATCACAAATTGAGTACACTTATACCGGTGTAACATATTTCCAGGCCCATAATAAAATCGGTGATATTAAAATGGATGTTACCGGTGTTGAACTGAGCTGGAATTATCTTGCCGGTAGAGGAATTAGTGGTGGACTTGGTCTTGGTGGAACGGATCTGGTCATCCAGCCCAGATTTGATGATCCCAATTATACATACACCGATCTCAAAAGTAATGGCAGGTTTGCCGCCAATTTTTATATTACAAAGAATTTGGGAATATTTTACCTCTCAACAGGGATTAAATATTATGGAATTGCCGGAGATATGGAAACCAAGATCGATCCAGACCAGTCGGTATCCGAGTTTGATAAGTTTGTACAGGAAAATAATTATCGTTTTTATGAATTTCCTATAGCCCTCGGAGTACATGTTGATTATTGGCTTATCGGCTTAAGTGTCGGTATTCATCGCTCAACATATTTCAGTCATCATGAGTATACTGAGTATATTTATCAGGGGCTGTCAAATGTTGAAGTGGACAGTAGATCATATACTTTCAATGAAAAAGATGAAAACTCATATATTGATTTATTATTTTCCATAAATATTACAGAGGCTACTCAATTCAAAATTCAATATTCATTTCCCTATATCGAGGGAGATTTAAAATCTGGCATGGAAGATGCAGATCGAAATGAGGTACGAATATTTTTTGGTCAAATTTTTAATTGATCAGCGAAAAAATTTAACAATTAACAAATGAATAAGAAATAAACAAGGAGTATTAAGGATGAAATACTTATTTACACTATTAACTGGAATTTCAATGATATTTTCTGCTACCATCAATGTGCCGGCGGATCAAGCAACAATCCAGGATGGAATTAACGCCGCGTCAAACGGTGATGTCGTTCTTGTTGCACCGGGTACCTATGTGGAAAATATTGACTTCAATGGGAAAAATATTACCGTCACATCCACCTACGACCCCGTAACTGATTTATCCGGATCATTAATAGAAACCACCATCATTGACGGAAATAATGACGGCAGCGCAGTTGTATTGAATAGCGGCGAGGATAATACCGCCGTACTTTTTGGTTTTACCATAATAAATGGTTATGCCTTTAATGGTGGCGGCATATATGTTCATGGAGCAGACCCCACTTTCCAATATTTGATTATCGCTGAAAATAATGCATATTTCTCGGGAGCCGGTGTTTATTGTCTGAACGCCACTACTTCATTTTCAAATGTAACAATTGCTAATAACGAAGCGGGAGATTTTGCTGGCGCCATTGACAGGGTTAATTCTACTGTAACCATAACCAATTCCATTTTATGGGATAACTTACCAAACAGTTTGGCGAGCAATTTTTTAAATGTCAGTTATTCAACTATTGAGTCCCCTGAAGACTCAGTTTATACCGGTACAGGTAATTTGAACGAGGATCCATTATTTGAAGACAGCACAGCCCCGGTTTTTGACTACTATCTCCAGGGTGCCAGTCCCTGTATTGATGCGGGGAATGGTTTTGATTTCTATGTGACCAATTTTGAGATGGGTGCCCTTGTATTTGGTCCGACAACAGGTTGTATGGATAATACAGCCTATAACTATGATGCTGGTGCAACTGTCCCGGCTACATGTCAGTATCAACCAGTTGCCAATAATGTCAGTGAGACAGTAAGTGAAGATAACGCCCAGGTTATATCATTTGATGCTACAGATGGAAATGGCGGTGATGTTTTGACGTACTCTGTTGTCATCGATTCAATCAATCAAGGAACAATTGTTATGGCAGATCCCACCTCAGGGGATTTCATTTATACCCCTGATCCTGATTTTTCTGGATTTGGTTTTATATCGTATACTGTTACTGATGATAGTAATTTTCTCATGCCGGATGGCAGCAATGCCGGACTCCTTGAAGATAGTGCTATAATTACCATTAATGTTACTCCTGTTAATGATCCACCTATTCTAGCTCCAATCGGCAACATTAATATGACATTTAACGAGCCTTATAATTTGACGATTAATGTTACTGATCCTGATAACCTTAGTTTTGGTATTCTTGCAGAAACTACCTCATCCTTTCTCGATTTGAATACAGATAATTTGCCGTTGGTTGTTATTACGCCGACTAATTTTTGGGGTGGAACCGGTGATGTTACCATAACAGTAAACGATGCCTCCGGCGCTACTGATAGTGAAACATTTACTGTTACCCATATGCCTACAGGAGAATTTGCCACATTTTCATTTGGAAGCCTTGATTATAGTAATCATGTCATCCCCATCATGATGGATAATCCCATGCCGATTGCTGGTTTTGAATTTCAGGTTTCACCAGAAGTCATAACCCTTGCCTCAGTTTACGGCGGAAGAGCATCAGATTTAGGATGGATTTCCAATATCGATCTTCAAAGTAACATCGTACTTGGTTTTATGACCACAAATCTTCCACCAATCCCACCAGCTGCCCCCGGTGATACTGCCCTTACATTCCTCTCATGGAATCAGGGTGAATGGTCAGGAGGACCGGAAATTTGTATAGAAAATATTATCTTATCTGATACACTTGCCCAAAATGTCGTTGCCGTTATTGGCTCCTGTGTCACCTACCCCTATACCAGTGATGTGAATCAGGATGCTTCCATAGATGTATTGGATATTGTTGAAGTAGTCAATTTTATTTTTGGTACAGTACCAAATGCATTTCAGCTTTGGGCGGCGGATTCAAATGAAGATGAACTCGTTAATGTCATAGACGTAGTTTATATTGTGCAGGTCATATTGGGGATTATTGTACCAAGAGATGATCCTCTTTCCTCCTCTGAGATCTATTTTGAAAATAATCAGTTTATGGTCAAAAATCCAGGCAGTATTGCCGGAATTGAAGTTGATTACAGTGGTCAATTGACTATTACAAATAACTACTTGCCTGAAAATTGGGAAGTCCACCAGACAAATAACAAACTGCTAATATTCAATTTTGGTGATGAAACTCTTTCATCCGATCATCTCTTTGATTTTGATGGTAATTTTGAAATCACCTCAAATATCCTGGCAGGTTATAATGGAAATTCTATTTCAGCCGAGGTAATTGGATTACCCCTTACTTATTCTCTAAATCCGGCATATCCGAACCCATTCAACCCGGTTACAAATATCAATTACTCAATCCAGAATGGTACCGATGTACAAATTGTCATTTATGATATTCTCGGCAACCAGGTTGATCTACTTGTAAATGATTTTCAAACTGCTGGAAATTATGCAGTCAATTGGGATGCAAGTGAATTTGCCTCAGGCGTATACCTGGTAAAAATGTCTGCATCCAATTTCGTACAGACACAAAAACTTATCTTATTGAAATAATAAAAATTAAATACCCCCCGTTAATTTTAATGGGGGGTATACCAATTTAATAATTCGTCATATCGAATATCATAACAGACAATTATGAAAATATTCTCCTATCTTTTCCTCATATCCAATATGGTATTGGGGTCTATTCTCAATGTACCCGGTGATTATTCTTCCATCCAGACTGGTATTAATGCAGCTGTCAATGGCGACACTGTTTTAGTGCAGGCTGGAGAATATTTTGAGAATATCAGTTTTTCCGGTAAATCAATTCTTGTCACCTCAAATTATATATCAAGCTACAATAACAGTGATATCACCGAAACCATTATAAACGGAAGTGCCCTGGCAACCGTCGTCACCTTTAATTCCGGTGAAGGAAACGAATCAGTATTACAGGGTTTTACAATTACAAATGGTTCTTCCTATAATGGTGGAGGCATCTATTGTTCAGGAGCCAGTCCTACCCTAAAACATCTGCTGATCACTGATAATCATGCCAATTTCAATGGTGGTGGTTTGATAGGATATTTTGATTCTCACCCAAGACTTATATCGGTAACAATTATCGATAATACAGCTAACTCAAATGGCGGTGCAGTATACCTCTGGGAGTCAGAAATCATTTCAGTAAACTCAATATTCTGGAATAATCTCCCCCAGGAAATATACTTTAATGACAATGGAGCATTTAATTCTGTTACTATTTCTCACTGTAATGTCATGGGCGGTGCCGATGATATTGTCACAAATGGTAACGGCTCGATTGACTGGCAGGATGGAAATTTAAATATTGATCCAGGCTTTCAGGATTATGAGTTATCCAATTTTCAATTGTCAAATGAATCGCCCTGTATAAATATGGGTATACCGTTATTTTCATATAATTTTGAAATCGTTATTGATCTCGATCCATCCGAATACGATGGAGAGTTCCCCGATATGGGAGCCTTTGAATTTATCGCAATATATGGATGTACTGATGTAAATGCCTTTAATTATGATCCATTTGCAAATATTGATGATGGTTCATGTATTTTTATTTCAGGCTGCACAGATGAAACAGCCGGTAATTATAATCCCGACGCTTACATCGATGACGGAAGCTGTGAATACGCCCCGGTTATCAGCGATATCGAGGCCTTGTTTATCGATGAGGATACTTCACTTGAACTGTCCCTCACCATAATTGATTTGGACAGTGAGACCATATTTGTATCTGCTTCAAATGATACTACTGCGGTGAATGTTTGGGTGGATGGCAATGTTTTACATGCAGTACCCGAAGCAAATTGGAATGGGACTACAAATATCACAGTCTATGCCTCTGATACTGTTTATGAGGATATTGAATTATTTACACTTACTGTTACACCAGTTGTAGATGAACCGGTTATGATCCATCCTGGGAATCAGTCAATCAATGAGAATTCTTCACTGCAGATTATATTACAGGCCATTGATGATGATGGTGATTTCTTGACATTTTCAACTGAAAGTATTACTGAAGAACTCAATCTTTTCCTCTCTGTCGATACATTAACAGTTGTACCTGATCCAAATTGGTATGGGGCAGCATCCATAACAATATCCGTTTCAGATGGATTATTTACTGACACGGTCATATTTGAATTAACGGTAATGTCTCTGTTTGATGACATATTTGTCAATATTGGTGAACTCACATTGGATTCAAATAAAGTTGAAATTATTATTGATAGTGAAACTGATATACTTGGATTCCAGATGATGATCAACGGTGATAATTTGGTCATTGATCATATTCGCGGCGGTTGGGTAGATGAGTTTGGATTTATTATTCAATTTGATTCAGAGACTGGATTACTGCTGGCATTTTCACCCCTTGGTGAATTTCTTCAGGCAGGAAGCGGGTTACTATTCAATCTTTATTTTGAAGGATGGGGAAACCCTGAATTATGTCTTGGAGACATAGTATTTACTCAGTCTAATGGAAATGAAGCAAATGTTATCATTGGTGACTGCCTGCTCATAGAATTCCCCATTGGAGACATGAATGAAGATGATGACATTGATATCCTGGATGTCGTAACTCTGATAGAAATTGTTTTGTCAGGCGGAAATGGAGACTCGTTTCAAATGTGGGCTGGAGATTTAAATCTCGATGGAGAAATAAATATTACCGATATAGTTATTATGGTTCAGATTATATTGGAATCAGTTTAGCCCACAAATACTTAATATTTTTCTGCTAAAAAAACAATTCCTCCACATCCTGAACTTTCTATATTGCATTCTCTGAATTTTATCCATCGCTAAAGTCATTATCATCAAACATTCTGAGAACCGTACCGTCAAAACTTGCATAATATAAATTTTTTGTCGATTGAGCAGTTTGCATATTGCCTGATTTATCTATAGCGATAAGACCAAATTGCCCATTTTGATACTCAGCCTGTTTCATCAACTCAGATACAGCATTCTCAAGTGTAAAACCAGAATCTGTCATGGTAATCACTCTTGGTGCAGCGGCGATGTTTACAATATCCTCTCCGATCCCCGTCATGGTGATTCCAGCAGATTGGGATACATAATTTCCCGCCACCGTAGAAGAATCGGAAACCCGACCCGGTATTTCACCACCAGTACCACCTGTAGAGGTGCCGGCACAGATAATGCCTTTTGAATCCAATGCCACAATTCCAACTGTGCCCGTTTTACCTTTCTGGTTTTTGTTAAACTGAGCCAGCCTCTCTTCTGTTATGGGATTATAAAAGGGGAAACCATTCGTTCTGGCAAATTCAGTGGCCTTCTCACCGGCCAGCACTTTGTTATTTTGAGATGCCAATAACTCAGCCAAATCTATTGGATACTGGATATCCTCCACATTCACCACCGCTGAGAATATATTATCTGAATTATCCATGATTGCAGCGGACATTCTTGAGACGCCATCAGCCTGGATTTTACTACCGGTTCCGGCGTTAAAAATTGGATAATCCTCAAGCAATTTTACACCGTAGATCACCGCTTGCCTTGCACCTTTCTCTTGGAGCACAGAATATGTTTTCTTGATTATCGATTTAAGAACATTCGATATTTCTTGCTCACGGGAGAGACCGAATGAGATATTGCCTGCCCCTCCATGCAGAATTAACCGGTTAGCGGACATTACCCACCATTAATTATCATATTTAGAATTATTATTATATCCTGGATATTTATTATTCCATCTGTATTTACATCTGCAGCATAAAATTGAGCCTGAGAAAGTTCATAGGTATTTAATATCACACTTACGGCAAGTACAAGATCCTGAATATTGATGGCACCATCCTGGTTTATGTCACCGGAAATATAAGAAAATTGATCCAGATAATTGATGACCTGTCTTATCGTCTCTTCAGTGGCAAGTCTTGCCGTAGCCACATCAATCAGTCCACCCACATGAACATGACCTGCAGTGATACATGGATTCTCACCATAACCATTCAGATCACGATACCAAACACCATGATATCCCATAAATTCAGATACAAAATGTCCTGGATCACCATTCACATCAATATAGGCATTCAAACCAATATTCATATCGGATACTGCATCAACAATCTCGTTCNTTGGTAAATTGGAATTTCGTAAAAAATAAGATGCTTCATCTTCATCTGGCGGATTAGGCGTTGGCATATACGGAGAAGAATAATCACCTATCCAATTTGTCCGGTTATAGAAGTTGTATTCCAATTCCCAACTATGGTCAATGAAACCTCTGCTGAAGGTGATGACAGCTATTGGCACATTCTCTTCTGTTATTGGCCAGTAGTCATTAGATGTATCCTGATAATCTACTTCAATATCGCCATAACCCTGACCACAGTTGTCGCAGTCAGGATCGGCAAATGAAGGAAAATAACTGACAACATCAAATCCTCTTTCTTCCCAGTCATCCCCCTGCCATCCACCGGGATTTAATTCAGGATTTTGACTAAAATGGCGAACCATTTCGTTTGTTGGTGGCCAATAACCGGTAAGAAGTATTATAGGTAGTTCGCGATTGTTATTCTTTTGATAATAGTTATCCTGCCCGGACTGATTTATTACCTTTTTATGTTCAGATACTTTTTCTACTATCACATCAATTTTAGTTAGAATTGAAATATCCATGGTATATCCAGGGGGGAAATCGATTTCTAATAGAAATGAACTGGTGGAAAGATGTCCGATAGTATTGCCTTGAATTGCTGAATCGTGATGAATGGTAAATGGACCAACATAGGTCCCTGATTGAGGAATTCGATAATATACTTTTGCCTGATTTTCCAGCTGGGTATCATCCAGGGATACTTCAATAGAGTAGGTATCATCGAATTGAAAATACATCTGCCAGACCAACTGTTTATCATATTCCAACCACATACCATTTGAAAACAGCACTTCTTTATGCAATTTTGGTTGATTTCCAAAGTAAAGACTTTGAACTTCACCAATATGGGTTATTTCTCCAAGCGGCGGCTCGAATGGTGTTACCTGTGCCATTGCAAGTGTTATTAAAAAACTTAATCCAGTAATTGCTTTATATATTTTCAAGTTTTTCTCCCCTATATGTGCTGGAATTTTACAATTAATATTCTATAACCTAATATTGGAATAAATTGCATTCTAGATTTCTTTGCACTAATTATTTAGTAACCAGCTAAGAATACACTATAAAATAAATATTGTATTTGTCAGTTGATTCTTGTCAACCATTTAAATAGTTTCTACTTTTGATGCTTCAAAAACCGCACCTTTTTTACGAATTGAACTTATGACAAGTCAAAATAATATTAAAATTGAAAGTCTGGGTATTTATTTACCTGAAACCGTTCTGTCAACAAGCCAATTGATGAGTCAATGCCGACATCTGCCATCCTGTGATCTTGAACAAATAACCGGGATCCATGAACGAAGAATGGCTGATGGTGAGTATGCCTTGGATTTAGCCGTAAAATCTGCTAACAATGCCTTAAAGATGTCACAATACTCAGTTGAAGATTTGGACATGATAATCTGCACAAGTATATCAAAGTATCATGATCAGGATAAAGTAAGTTTTGAACCCTGTACAAGTATGATGATCAGAGAAAAAATTGGCGCTGTAAATGCAATTACATTTGATATAACCAACGCCTGCGCCGGTATGTTTAATGGGATTTATATCATGGAGAGTTTTATTAAATCCGGGGCTATAAAACGAGGCATGGTGGTTAGCGGTGAATATAACATGCCCTTGGTTGATACTTCTACAAAAGAGATAAAACATAGTTTCGACAGGCAGTTGGCCACATTGACATTGGGTGATGGCGGTGCTGCCTTAATTCTGGATTCAGCGGATAATGACAAATATGGTTTACACCAATTGGATTTAATCACTGGGGCAAAACATAATCATTTTTGTTATTCTAAACCTTCCACACATGGATCCGGGGCAACACTCATGACAAAAGCCCGGGGACTGCAAAGGAAGGGAGCAGAACATTTTCCTTTTTATCTAAAGAAAACCGTAGATAATAGCGGCTGGACCATGGATGATATTGATTATGGTATTGCTCACCAGGTTTCTGTAGGTGGTATTAAAAAAGGCGTAAAAGTTCTCAATAAATTTTTAGGGGAAAAAATTAAATTCCCCTTTTTACACAATGTCGAGAAATTTGGCAATACTACATCCACCAGTCATTTTATTGTCCTTCATGAATTCCTCCTGAATAATACGGTGAACAAAGACCATAATTTACTTTTTGTCAGCGGTGCATCCGGGATTGTCATTACCCACGCCACATATACAATGGACGATCTTCCCCAGCGTTATGTTAGCACATTTGGGACAGCCTAAACTATAATGAGAATCAGAATTGAAAGTATGGGCATGAGTTATCCCAGAAAAAAAATATGGGAAAAAGGATCACTGGCCCATGCCGTCCATGCCGGTTCGAGATGCCTAAAAAACTCTCATTATAATCCGATGGATGTAGAAGTACTCATCAACTCTGGTATCTACCGTGATGAGCATTATGCCGAACCAGCTTTTTCGACTTTTATACAAAAGAAGCTTGGTATAAATACTGATTTTCAAGGCCGAAGGACATTGTCTTTTGATTTGCAAAACGGTGCCAGCGGTATGCTTAATGGTATTCATATTTTATCAAATTTAATTTCTACTGGTAGAATAAATACTGGCATGGTCATCTCCAGTGAAGCCAATACGGATAAAAAACCCGACCCAAATTATCACTATGCCAATAGCGGTGCAGCTGTAATATTGGACCTATCGCCAATTTCTCAAATTGGGTTTGGAAATTTTGTATTCAAATCATTTGATAAATATATCCACCTCTATAGTTCATTTGTCAATTTGACCCAAAAATATGGCCGCCTGTTTATTAAGAAAAAGAATGAGCTTGAAGATGCCTATCTTGAATGTGCACAATCTGTTATCAAAGAATTGTTGGAATTGGAAAACCTAAATGCCAATGATATAGATTTTATTATTCCATCACAAATTAGTGAATATTTTTTGAATAAGCTCCCTGAGAATATTCATTTTAATGCGGAAAAAATTATTAACCTTACTCATAAATATACCGACACATTTACAACCTCTATATTTCTTTCTTTAAGGCATCTGATGGAAAAGAAAATTATAAAACCCGGACAGACCGCTATCTTCTTAACCGTTGGTGCCGGGATAACGATTGGCGCTTCAGTATACCATTTTTAGAATCTTTACATCTTGAGAGTATTATCGCGTCATTCATTTGCATTAATCTGTTATGTCATCGTTTCAGCGGCATTTATCACTCAAGGATTAGTCTATTATTTCTCTGACCATCTTATGACTTACCACATGACTATACTCAATACCGATTGGGATAACTTATCAGCAAACTCACAGCATTTGATTTTATCATTTCAAAAAGGCAGTGGTATTGGGGCGTTTTTCACCGGTATACTTATGCTGATAATTTCTTTAATTCCTTTTAGAAAAAAAGAACAATGGGCAAAATGGACATTAGCCGCTGTTGGCATTGCTGGAATTACCCCTCTATTTTTATTGACCAAATCATTAAATGCCGTAAGCGGCATAATGACACCGTATCCCCTTGTCCTTGCCCTTCTGGTCATTTTGGTCATTGGATTTTTACTATCCCTTCAACATGACTCAACATCTATTAACTAATTTATTGGCTACAAAGTGAAAAAAAATATTCTCAAAGATCCTATGTTCAGATTTCTCACCCTCACCACCATTGCATCCGGTGTTGGTTTTCAGGCCTGGAGGACATTATTTAATAATTTTTCAGTTGAAGTTGTTAATCTTGAAGGTTACCATATTGGGGTCATCCAGTCTGTTCGTGAGATCCCCGGTTTTCTGGCCTTGCTTGCCATATTTCTATTTCTAATCATAAAAGAACATAGAGTATCTGCCCTGTCAGTTATGACCCTCGGTCTTGGTGTAGCACTTACAGGTTTTTTTCCATCTTATCCCGGACTGATATTTACCACAATCGTGATGAGCTTTGGTTTTCACTATTATGAAACAACCAATCAATCCCTCACTCTACAATATTTTGATAAATCTACCTCACCATGGGTATTCGGAAAATTCCGCAGTTATTCTGCAGCCACAAATATTATTGTCGGACTTATTATTTTTGGCGCCACATTGATTCTCAATTATCAAACTATCTATCTTATTTTTGGATTATTAGTTTTGCTTGTTGGAGCCTGGGCTCTAAATCAAAATCCAACCCGACAGGATCTGACACCACAGCACAAGAAGATGATTTTCAAAAAAAGATATAGCCTCTATTATTTTCTCACATTTATGGCTGGAGCAAGAAGACAGATATTTGTCACATTTGCAGTTTTTCTCCTGGTTTGGAAATTTGAATTCAGTATTCAGGAAATTACCATCCTGTTTGTCATCAACAATATCATTAATTATTTTCTCAGCCCACTAATTGGAAAAGCAATTATCAGGTTTGGAGAGCAAAAAGTTTTATCTCTGGAATACTCCAGTTTGATTCTGGTCTTTATAGGATATGCCACAGCAGAATCTAAGATGTTTATCGCAGTATTGTATATCCTCGATCACATTTTCTTTAATTTCTCAATAGGGATCAGAACATATTTTCAGAAGATAGGAGCGCCAAATCATATAGCACCCAGCATGGCTGTAGGATTTACTATCAATCATATCGCCGCCGTTGTTATACCAGCATTAGGCGGACTGGCATGGATTATCGATTATCGAATCCCATTTTATTTTGGGGCTGGTATGAGTTTAATATCTCTTATTGCTACCCAGTATATTACCTCGAGTATACAAAAAGCAGAAAATCATCAAGTAGCCAATATATCATAAAAATATGATAAATCTAAATGATAGGGTACTTACTGGCTTTTAACGTTTTTTATTGCAATATCAATATTCCGTTTTAATCCTTCAAATTTTGTTCTCTTAACGGGACTTCCCTTAAATAGCTTTTTAAATTCTTCTGGGGTTAAGTCTCCCCATTGTTTTAAATCCGTATTATGGATATCGTGACGGGGCAAGAACCCTTCTTCATTGGTAATTTTTTGCAACTTAATATTCCATGGACACACCTGCTGACAAATATCACAGCCATATATCCAATCCCCCATCTCAGTTTCTAATTCTGATGCAATTGATCCCCGATGCTCAATTGTCAAATATGAAATACATTTATTTGCATCAAGTACATATGGAGATGGGAAGGCATCAGTGGGGCAGGCATCAAGACATGCCGTGCAGGTACCGCAATGGTCTGCCTCAAATGGCGGATCATAATCCAACTCAATATCCAACATCAACTCACCAAGAAATACCCAGGAGCCAAAATCCCTGGTGATAATATTTGTGTGCTTGCCAATCCATCCCAATCCTGCCTGTCTGGCCCAGATTTTATCCATTACAGGTGAAGTATCTACGCAAACACGATATAACACATCAGGATAATCCTGCTGTACTAAAGCGAGTAATTCAAATAATTTTCGTTTGAGTATTGAATGATAATCTTCACCCCAGGCATAATTTGATATTTTGCCAATATCATTTGAATCCGGTGCCTGCTGCGGGAAATAATTGACTGCAATTGATATTACGGATTTCACCTCTGGAAAATATGATAATAAGTTAACTCTTTCTTCTTTCCTTCTTTCAATCCAAGCCATTGAGGCATGATAGCCGTTGTCAAACCAATTTTTTAGATTGACTCTATCAGATTCCAATTGATTTGGTTTGGTAATTCCCAATTTTGAGAAACCAATTGTATGTATTGATCCTTTGATTTTATCGGTAATAGACATTTCCATTTTTAAACCATTTTTACGTACTTACTTCAACAGCATTATTTTCACCATGTCTGATTCCCCAAATCTAGAAAGCCTGGCAAAATAGATACCTGATGCCATTTGAGTTGGATTCCAACTTACCTGGTATTCTCCGGAATAATAAAATTCATCACTTAATAATATATCAACTTCCCGACCAAGCAAGTCATAAATTTTTAAGGATAAAATCGTATCACTTTCGAGATCAAATTTAATGGTGGTATTAGAGTTGAATGGATTTGGATATATCCCGTCAATTCTAAATTCAGTAGGAAGAAGTGAGACTCCAGCTTCAACGGAATTGCCACTTTTATCAGAAATAAGGACTTCTGAAATTACAAGATTTCCATCGTATAAGAAGAAAGGGTTTCGACCGATTAATGATGATTCCTCGATGGAATATATGATGATGATTCCTTCATTATATTCAAAATTTAGACTCTCATCTACTAATCCTGTCAGATTTAGTCCCGGTGCTATTGATAGTTGTATCCCGGCAATGTCAATATCAGAATCGAGAAACACCGTATTTTCATTTATTAAAATTGATGCATAGACTGGGATTTCCGAAATACTTATCTCATAACCCATAATCTGGTTGATCATATTTACAAGATCAAAAATATTGATCACTCCATCCAGATTAAAGTCAATCCTTGATAATACCTGGTCAGGCAGCGGATAGACACCGAATAGAAAATTAATCGCCAATTCAATATCTATTGCATCTGTGGCATAATCACTATTCATATCATATGGCAGCCTTGTCACTGGCATTATATGCTGGATATTGATATCTTCCTCGCTCCAGACAAGATCATTGCCATTGCCGACTATCACCTCATATTCATGATTTTCTGATGCGCGCCAAACACGAATAACCATCGGATTACCATTAATCCACCCTGAGTATTGACCGTAATCGTCATCCCCATCATCACAGAAATCCATTGCTCCATAAGCGGTGATATGGAGAGGTCCACCCTGCCAAACACCGGCACCTACTAGTATCTCACCATAATTATCATCACAATCACCGGTATTTATTTGTCCATTGTAATCGAATAATCCAATCTCATCACCTATATCAACACCGCCAATAACATCTTCAACCAAAATAACTGGGAAGAAACCATAACCTGTCGTGTCCGAAAACTCCAGGTATTCATTTTCAAAACCATTGATTACATTTGTAAAATGCTGAAGCTGAAGTTCAATTAATGACCGGCAGTCTCCATAGTCGATATTATCAAAATTGCCACCCTCACTATTTGGGAATAATCCATCCTCGATGCATAATTGGTCACCAATAATATCGTCAAAGAAAATCGTACATAATTTCTGATATCCCGGTTCGATAAGTGTTTGAGATAGTGACCAGGCAAGAATTAACCCGTCATTTGAATAGGTTATATAATAATCAGGATATAGATCTGAGATAACTGCATCTGATACCTGAATTCCCGTCATGTTAAACTGAAAGCCGCCATAAATCGGTGAATTATTTTCTATCCAGACTTCAACAGTGCCAGTATTCAGATTTAGAGAATTTAGTGTAAATGTAACGGTAGGATTGTCATCCTGGGAATGATCATAATATAAAGCACCCATATCTGCCGGCGAATTATCAGGATCAAGAGATGAAGAGGGATCTCCAGAATCTATACATGGGCTGCCAAAATGTAAATTAAAATCACCGCCAGCAGGATCAATAAGTAAAGGAATGGCATCGATATTCTCACCAAGCCAGTTTACATTTAGATTTTCATCAGAAATAGAATCTAATCCAGACTGCAAATTGGAATATGATATTGTTAACTCACCATCGACATTATTATCATTTAATGAACCAACGATATTATAGGGATAGTTATTCCAGAGTATGGAATTTTTAATCGAGAGATGGGAGTTATTGTCTGCCCTGGCCAGCCCTGCACCACTATATAAAATGTTATTGTATATCGTGTTATTATTGACAATTAGATTTGTATTATCTAAATATATTATTGTGCTGTTTGGGTTGCCTTCAAACTGGACATTATTATTAATGATGACATTTGTAATTACCGGGGCTGAATCTAGGCAATATACAGCAGCGCCGTTAGAATGCGCTGAGTTTAGGATATTATTTGAAATTCTGGATTCCTGTAGCTTAAACGTCGAATTATACGAATAGATACCGGCACCATTAAATTGAGAAAAACCGTTTAGTATGTTCTCATTAATATTTACTTTTTTGAGTACCGGTGAAGAATTGAGACATAATATCCCCCCACCATTTGTCTGATGATTGAATAAACCGTCGTTAAAATATGTACCACTTCCACCAGTAATTGCAAAACCGTTGAGAACTGCAGTAGAATCCTCACCATTTTCAAATGTTACGGTAGTTCCATTGTTATTGCCGTTTATGATGGTTTGATAGATTTGATTTTCATCCACCTGATCAGACATTACTGATGTGACAACAATATTTTTGCCAAGAAAATTAATATTTTCAAAATACTCGCCGGGGTGAACAAGTATTGTATCACCATCGGCAGCGTGGATAATTCCATTTTGAATCGACGCAAATGGATTTTCCGGTGATCCGTCACCATCAATATCAGATCCGGTAATTGAGACCATCCAAACCACTTCATCAAATATCTCAAGGCGATCCAAGGTTTGATTTTGATCAACCACAATGGCAGATGTGGATGACATGTGAATTATTTTAGGGAGGGTTGAAGTTCGAACAATTCCATCTGCAGGCCGAGATTTCTCTGTTTCAGAAATGAGTGGAAACTCCGCACAGTTTAAACTGGATATACTGGCTATTACATAAAAGTATATCAACAGTTTACGAATCATAATCGAAAAGATCATATATTGATTTCTTCAGTTGTTTGTCACGGTGATGTGACAGGATTATGACATATAAAGTATAAAAATAAGGTGAAATATTTAATCTTATAAAGAGATGATAGATGCCATGTCTGGCTGGCAATCAACATCCTGAGATAATATTGTATTTTAATGAATATCATCGAAGAGGTGATCTATAGTAAATTATTTTTTTGAAAAGCTCACTCATTTATTTCATCCGCTATTTATTCAAATATTGCACTGGAGCGGAGTTTGGCAGNGAATTATCTATATCAAGAGTGAGTTTGACTAAATGCGGATAACTGATATTCAGTTTTTTACTCATAAACTTTTTTGACGGATATTCACCAGTAAGATAATTCAGCATTTCCCCTTCAAATTGACGATTTAACTCGTCCCAGGTTGCCGGCATGTTTAACCTGGCGAATTGGACAATATCATTATAAACTTCTTCATGATTTGACTCTATCGTTCTTTTTTTTATATCGGATAGCGTCCTGATTGGGACATTCAAATTCTCTGCCGCCTTTTTATGAGTACCATACAGATCAGTGAGAAATATAATTAGGGATTTCTGGAATATGCCCCTGATTTCATTGAATGTTTTATCAACGGTGAAGGCTAAATAGGTATCTTCTCCTATATTTCCATCTATCAAATTATGTTTCTCTAAAAAAGTAGTGTAACCTGTCACGGCTAATTTTCTATTTCCATTAAACGGAAAATTCAAATTCAACAGCGACAATGCATCGATATATGCTTTTTTCAAGTATTCTTTTGCGGCATTATAGTGTTCCTTCATTTCATAACATTTACCAATATAGTAACAGGTACCGGGGATCAGATTAAAAATGCCGTTATCATTTAGAATCTCCAAGGCATTCTGTAAAATCGACATCGCTTCATCAAATTTCTCCTGATGGAATTTTATCAGGGCGATATTATTCATGGTAAATGCCCTGGTATAATGATCATCAGCCGACAATAATGCCTTATCAAGTAATTCTAAGGCTAATTCAGGATTTCCTTTAATTTTTTCCAGCATGCCGGCATCATGAAATAATGACGATTTCACNTGTATGTACCCATGGGTTTCAGCTATCTTCATCGCTAAATTGTAATAGTGATCGGCTTTATTANATTTTTCTTTCCATCNATAAACATTNCCAATCACCTTATAATGATATGCCAGTGTTGAATAAAATTTTATTTTCTTAAAATACTTTGCCGACTCAATTAATTCAGGCAAAACGGAGTGATCACGACTGCGTGCCTTGTTTACCAATAGATAATAATTTGCCAGTTTTAGCAAATAGGTGGAATTTGTCAAGGCTGGGATTTTATCCAACATGATCATTGCCGATTCAAAGTTACCAATCATTGCCAGGAAGGCAACCATTTCTAATAATATCACCGCCTGACCATTTTGATTATGAGCAGAAATCATCGAATAGGCTTCACCAAGTGTTGCTGCCCCATTTATAAAATCCCCTTCACGGATAATACATCTGGCAATACCAGATAGCAAAATAGCCTGATGATCAGGATTAGATTCGTGATCCAATATTTCCTGGAATTGTGTTTTGGTTTCAGGTACACCCAATTCATTAAACTGAGACAGATGTGCCACCAGTTCAGACCATTGAATATCCGACTGAATAGATGATACAGTAGGTAGTTTTTCAATACGCTTTTCAGGCGTAAAAATGGCTGGTAATGTTAACATTTGAGTCATGATTTTGTTTTTAGACGTCCTCCGTGTTGGATAAATTACTCGCAGTTGGGATTAAAAAACAACAACGTTGAATGATAATATGCTATATAATTATTCTAATTCGCTATTGAAATTTATTCAATCAATTCTCCTGCCATGCCAAATTCATGACAGCTTTGTTTTTGGATATGGGCTAGAACATTTTAAATGAATCTGAAAGACAATTCCCCTTTGGCTCCTGACAGAATGGACAGGCATGCATTCCCCCATTGGGTCAATATACATATAACGAAATTCAGAGCCATAACATCCGATTCTTCTTTGATGATAGGCCGGATATGCAACGATTGGCGTTCTACTGTTTTCCGGTGATGTTATGTTTTTTTGATAAAATTCCTCAAATATATTGATCTTAATCTTTCAGGGGGATATAAATCGCTTGATGAATAGTCGCTAGAGTTTAGTTTTCCTCTTTCAATTTTTTGAATTGAATTGCTACTGGACCCCAGATAAACAGCAGGTGAATAACTGATGCTGTACTGAGGATATATGAGATTTCCACAAAACATCCGCTGTCTTTTAACTTTAATGAACATCCGATTATTACTGCACCCCAGATGATGGCACTTGCAATGATATAGATACCTATCGTTTTCTTTTTATTTTCCATTATTTCTCCAATTTATAATTATATTTTATTTTACTTATTCTGATATTTGATTGTTATGGTTTCGCCCGTTTATCTTTCTTCAGGTGAAAAAGAACCAAACCGGAGATCAGGAACATTAAAAATCCACCTGCTACTTTTAGTTCATATAATAACACATTCTCTATCCCCGAGGCGGGCAACAGTGAAAGTAACATGGCGATCAGTGTCGTCAACAATCCGCTGATACCCAGAATTTTTGCCAGACTGTTGTTGCGCGGAACTACCAATACGCCCTCTATAGTATTCTCTCTTTTTCGTAATACCAGGTAGGCAAGGAACATATAGACATAGGGCACAAAATAGACAAGCAGGGTGGTATCAAGCAAAACCAGGTATGCTTCTTCTACTGTGGCACCGATAAAACTCATGAGGATAAAAACCGACGCAATAGCCGCCTGGACAATAATCGTTATATAGGGTGAACCGTAGCGCGGATGGATTTCTTTGAATTTTGCCGGAAGATAATCATCCACTCCAGCCATAAAGGGCATTCTGGCAGCAGCCGTAAACCAGGCCATTAAACCGCCAATTCCCCCGATGGTGATCAAAATTGCCACCATATTTGTCATCCATCCCATATTGAGTTTGGCACAAATAGCGGCAATCCCTTGAAGAAATCCACTAATAATACTGATTTCACTTTTTGGTATCGATACAATTACAGATAGGGTGCCGAGAATATAAATAGTGGCTATGATTATTCCGGAAATTACCGCAGCCCGCGGAATTGTTCTTCGCGGATTCTTCACTTCCCCGGCAATCACGGATGCCAACTCCAATCCGGAAAACCCAAAACACATGGCTGCCCAGAAAGAGATTTTCTCNAAACTGAGTATCCCCTGAAAAAGACTATCCGTTGTAATCGGCTGAGACAGACCATATCTTGTAACTGAAATGATCGCAAGCAATATAAGAATGGTACCAGTGAGCCAGGTACTCAGGCCGCCTAGATTATTTAGCCATTTGCCAAGTTTGAGACCGATGATATTAAAAAACATGACCAGCCATAATGCGGAGATGGAAAAGATCAATACATATAATCTGTTCTCTCCAAGCTCATGGTATTGCGCTCCCAGTGAGAAAACGGATATACCGGC
>JGI26272J51733_1000044_pt1 | contig 80001 bp, 81 predicted proteins | sample SaaInlV_120m_DNA_FD_51733 | JGI IMG/M metagenome (IMG submission 51733) | reverse complement strand
AGATCGCAGCCAATAGCAGGCTATTAGCAAGGTTTTCAACGAAGATATTGGGCGCTATGGGCGTTAGGCATTTACACATGACTTATTCAGAGGTTCCCTAACTTGCCCAGAATGGTCAACTCCCTAAAAGAAAAAGAATAAATTGAAGAAGCTTTTCCACTTTTCCGCAACGTTCCCACACGCAATCATCCTGACTCTGATTGTTGTCACACTACTCGCCTCCACTCAACTCTCACGGCTGCAAATTGATGTTTCAGCACAGAGTATGATGGTCAAGAATGATCCACTTTGGCAGCAGTATCAGGAGATGTTGGATACCTTTGGCTCTGACAGTGTGGTGATGATCATGCTGCAAGATGAGACCCTCTTCTCCCCCTCAAAATTAGAGCTGATCCAACAGACTATCCGCAAACTGGAGGCTCTGGATTTTGTGATCCGTAGCAGCAGCCTCTTTAATGTGCCCAATATACGAGAGCAGGAAGGGTATGTGGTCATGGACCCGTTTCTCCGGCAGATTCCTCAGAATAAGAAGGAGGTGCAGCGAGTTATTGACCAGGCGATTGCCAACCCACTGGTCGCCAGCAATCTAATCTCGGTAGATGGTAAAACCATGGCGATCAACCTTACCCTGGATGATCATGACCACTCTGCAGGTCATGACCGCGAACTGACTCAAGCCATTGAGGATGTGCTGGAACCACTGAAAAGAGAGTTGGGTACCGCTTTCCAGATGAGTTCACACTCTGTGCGTGATGAGATTACCCAGCAGATACAGCGAGACCAAATTACCATCATGCCCGTCGCCTTGGTTGTGCTGGTTGTGATTCTGGGGCTTAGTCTGCGTAAGGTCAATTGTGCTCTGGTTCCTCTCTCTACTGCCGTGATCAGTATTGTTATTACCTTGTCATTGATGGCAATGCTTGGGCTCGCTGTCAATGTATTAACCTCCATTATTCCAGCTCTGTTGATTATTATCGGATCTACAGAGGATGTACACCTGATGGCTGAGTACCATGACGGTATCCGTTCTGGTCTGAGTCGCAAAGAGGCCGTGGCCCAACTCTCTATCACTCAGTCTCTCGCAATTTTATTGGCATTCATCACCACCTTTGTCGGTCTGCTATCGGTTGTAGTTAATGATCTGGAGTTGTTGAGAGAGTTTGGGTGGATCGTATCTGCAGGATTGCTGATCAACTTTATCGTCACTGTGCTGTTTGTTCCGGCCTATCTGACGCTGTTTGGTGCGCAAAGTCTAGCGTCAGCCGGTAAGGAAAACATCTATCAGCTGCTTGTCAGGGTGATTTTTGGTGTGGTGATCCGTTTCAAGGGGGTTGCGTTCTCTCTGCTGCTGGTGGTGCTTCTTTACTTCTCGTGGGGGGCACAGTATCTACAGGTAAACAACAATACCCTCTCCTACTTTGCCCCCCAGTCAGAGATTCGACAACATGCGGACCAGATCCATGAGAGCCTGTCCGGCATGCAGACCTTTTCCATTGTGCTGAATTCCGGCATTGAAGATACCTTCCTTAAGGCTCGCTATTTACAAGAGATTGAACAGATTCAGCAGTTGATTCAACGGCGAGAGGTTTTTGATAAATCTTTCTCTTTTGCAGATTTTGTCAAACTAACCCATCAGGTGATGGATGGTCTTGAGCAGCCGATGTTACCCGAAGAGGATGACATCATAGAGGCTTACATGGGGTTAGTACAGTTCAGCACAGTAGAGGAGTACGTTAACGAGAACTTTAGCAGTAGCCGCATTCTGGTACGCCACAACCTAGGTTCATCGCATGCGTTAAAACAGGAGATTGAGCAGATTCGCCAGTTTGTGGATGAGGAGCTGAACACCCCGCTTAAAGTCAGTTTTACCGGAGATTCAGTATTGACCAACCATGCAGCAGATATCATGGCTGTGGGTCAGTTTCAATCATTGATTCTGGTCGTCATCGTGATTTTTTTATTGGTCTCATTACTGTTCTTCGATCTGCGTGCGGGGTTGTTGGCGTTAGTGCCCAATATTTTCCCTCTGATTATCCTCTTTGGCGTTATGGGATATTTTAAGATCTCTCTGGATATTGGAACAGCGATGGTTGCAGTGATTGCATTGGGTGTCTGTGTAGACGATACCATCCACTTTCTCAGTCGCTATCACTTCTTTACCCGTGGTACGCAAGATGTAGAGCAGGCCTTGATGAGGACTGTAGCGCATGAGGCAACCCCGATTTCGACAACCTCGGTTGCCCTGGCAGTGGGGTTTATGACCTTAACTCTCTCCAGCTTTCAGCCAGTAGTACATTTTGGTGCCCTAAGTGCATTGGTGATGATTCTCGCGCTTTTTTCCAACTTTGTGTTAACCCCTATTCTGCTCTCTTACATCCGTTTAAGCACGGTTTGGGATGTACTTTCACTGGACCTCAAGGCATCGGTTCTGAAGCATAGTCGTTTTTTCAAGGGGATGAATGATTTTCAGATCAAGAAGGTCATTCTCTCTGGAACCATCCATGAATATTCTGATGGTGAGGTCATCATCGAACAAGGGAGCCTGGGTTCCGGGATCCATGTCATTCTCTCGGGGCGTGTTAAATTCACCCATCGAGAGAAAAAAGATGGCACCATTCTCACCTTACGAAACTTGGGTGCTGGAGAGGTTTTTGGTGAGATCTCCTCTTTGGGAGGGGAGCGACGTATATCCAGAATCTCTTCTGACCACTATACCAAGGTGTTGATGATTCATTGGCGCAGTATTAATGAACTGGGCCGTTTTCACCCTAGGATTTCGATGAGGCTGTTCCAGAATCTCTCCACAATTTTAAGTCGGAGGGTTGTTCAACAGTCTGTCGAAAATGAGCAAGTTCGTGAAATATTAAGTGACCCCTGATCATGAACCATCACCGACATTGATGATGGTTCAATAGCTGCATAATTCTTTCATACGCCAACTCCTTCGAAGGCAGAGAGGGGGGAGACGCTCCTTCTCCTGCGGATGAGTGCATGAATCTATGACGATCTTTTCCTGTGACGCTCGGCATCCAACTTAATCCGGCTGGCGGTGGCCTCAGCCATCTCTTCAGGGGACAACCAAACCCTCTTCGGCTTAGATGGATGATTCACTTTAGCCTGAACCCATCGTAATAATCTTTTGAATGGATTCATGCACGATCCTGAAGAAAAAGTTGTTCAAAATTGTGTGTTGTCTGAGCAATCACATCGTCTACCGTCCAGTTACGTAATTCAGCAACCTTCTCAGCAACCTTGGTGACATAGGCGGGCTGATTGGGCTTCCCTCGATAAGGCACGGGTGCCAAATAGGGTGAGTCGGTTTCAATCAGAAGACGGTCCGCTGGAACCAGCTTGACCACCTCTCGCAGCTCTTTTGCACTGTTAAAGGTAATGATCCCGGAAAAAGAGATAAAGAACCCCAAGTCGAGCGCCTGTCGGGCCATCTCCCGATTTTCGGTAAAGCAGTGCATCACTCCGCCACAGTTTGCGGCGTTACTCTCACGCATGATCTCTATCGTATCCTGAGGTGCTGCCCGTGTATGAATAATGAGGGGCTTTCCACACTGTTGAGATGCTTCAATATGAATTCTAAAGCGATCACGTTGTTGCTGTAGCAGCGTCTCATCGGTTATATAGTGGTAATCGAGTCCTGTCTCACCAATGGCAACAACCTTGGGGTTTTCTGCTCGACTTAACAGCTTCTCAAGCGTTGGTTCAGCCTGTTCCATCTCATTGGGGTGAACGCCAACAGAGGCCCAGATCTGTGGGTACTGTTGTGCAATTTCGATCACCTGTTGATAATTTTCCAGGTCGATACAGACATTGAGAAAGCCGAATACCCCCACCTCTTTTGCACGCAAAAGTGCGTCAGCAAGTGTCTCCCCCTCTTCCAGTTTAAGGCGATCCAGATGGCAGTGTGAATCAATCATCGAAAACGGCTCCAGTCCAGTAAGATACCCTCAAATAATAACTCTTTATTGACAGGAGTATGGGATAACGCAATCGCTGCAGTGAGTTTGTCATAAAAGAGAAAGAGTTGTTTGTGATCCACAGGTTGTAGTTTAGAGGCTAGAGAGTTCAGCAGTGGTGATTGGGTATCCCCTTTGATGATCTGGGTAGTCCACTGTTGAAGCCATTCCAAGGTAATGGATGGGTCCAGCTTTTTGTCACTCCAGCGAATCGCAACCCGAATGGGGTCTGCCCGACCACTCAACAGATTGATCAGCTCCTCCCCCATCTGTTGGTGGTGTTGAATCTGTTCCGGGTTGGCAAGAGCAAGCGCCTTGAGCGGTGCCCCTTCAGCAAGCTGCAAGACGGCCTCCTCAGACATCCCCTGCTCCAGCTTCTGTTGTAACCACTGCAGACTCTGTGTACGGTCTGGTGAGGGGAAAGCGCGTTGCTGACAGCGACTTCGAATGGTGGGTAATAAGCGGGCGGGTGCATGAGAAATAAGCATTAATACCGCCTCACCAGGGGGTTCTTCAAGTGTCTTCAAAAGACTATTGGCTGCACTGTTGTTCATGCTCTCTGCAGGTTGCAGAATAACCACTTTTCGAGCCGAAATCTGTGGAGTAAATGCGAATTCCCTGACCATCTCTCTCACCTGGTCCACGGCCAGAATACTTTTCCCCTCGTCCGGTTTCAGTGAAATCAGGTCCGGGTGGGTAGCTGCTGCAAACAGTTTGCATGAGGGACAACTCCCACAGCTGAAGCCATCTTCCTGCGGTGTTGTGCAGAGTAGACGTTGCGCAAATATTGATGCGAACAGCCCTTTTCCGGTCCCTTCCGGACCGTGCAGCAGTAGTGCATGCGGGACTCGTTGCAGATTGAGTTGCTGTTGCAACTGCTCCCAGTTTTTTTGCTGCCACGGTAGAATATTATTCATGGTTTAAATGGTGTTTGATATAGGGGAGCAGATGTTGGTCAATAGCATCTTGAACCTGCACTAATGGTTGTCCCGCATCGACCTTGTGGAACCGACCTGGAAATTGGTTGGCTCTATCAAGATACCCTTGACGGACACGGTGAAAAAAGGCGATCTCCTCTTTCTCAAAACGGTCCAAGGCTCCTCTCTTTCCTGCACGCTGTAATCCTATTTCAGGATCGATATCAAGTAAGAGTGTAAAATCGGGCTGTAACCCTTTTTGAACCCACTGTTCCAGTACTCTAATGCGTTCGTGATCAATGCCGCGACCACTGCCCTGATAGGCGTGGCTGGCATCGGTAAAACGGTCGCATAGCACCCATTTTCCTGCTGTCAGAGCGGGCAGAATCACCTGTACCAAGTGTTCTGCACGAGCAGAAAACATCAGCAGTAGCTCTGCATCTTCAGACATGCCCGTGTGACGGTGGTCCAGTAATAGCTCTCTAACCTCTTCTCCGAGTGGGGTGCCACCCGGTTCACGGGTTTGCACAACCTCAATGCCCTGCTGCGCCAGACGTTGCAGGATATGGTTGATATTGGTGCTCTTTCCAACCCCTTCGGAGCCTTCCACCGTGATAAATTTTCCACTCTTCATTGTAGTGCCTATGTTCCCTGTTTCAGCCACTGAATACAATTCTCTGTTACTGCACCCGGAGCGTTCAATGAAAGATGATTTCCAATCTGACGGATAGGCCAGACCCCAATCAAACTGTTGCAACAGAAGGCTTCATCCACTTCGCTTAATTCATCGACAGCGATGGGACGCACCGTTACAGCGATACCTTGTTGCTTTAGCTGTTTGATTAAAAGGTTTCGCATGACACCCTCCACGCCGCAGCGACTGAGATCAGGTGTTATAACTCTCCCCTGCTGTATGAAAAAGAGGTTACTCATGGTCCCTTCAATCACCTTTCCATACCCATTCATTACGATCCCTTCAGAGATCGAAGGGTCACTCCACTCATTCCGTGCCAATACCTGCTCCAACCGGTTGAGATGTTTGATTCCGGCCAGTGCTGGATTTTCACCCAGAGTAGTTTTACAGAGATACAGTTTGACCCCGTTCGCCTGCATCTGTTTCTGATGTTTTGCAGTGTAGGGTGAGGGGGTTACTGATAGCAGCCGGGTAGGAGCTTCTGTATCACTAATGCGGTACCCCCGTCCCCCTGCTCCACGGGTAATGATAATTTTCAGCACCCATTGACCAGGGCCGGCTGCTGCCAGTAGTTGCTCACTCTCTCTCCGCAAAAGAGAGTGAGCAGGAATCGTGATCTGTAACCGCTCTCCTCCACGCTGTAGCCGTTGAAGATGCTGCTCCAAAAACAGGGGGGTTTGGTCGATTACAGCAATCGTTTCAAACAGGCCATCTCCGTAGAGCAGACCTCGATCTGTGCCAGAAACCAGATCCTGTTCAATACCGTTGAGCAGCATCAATCAGACACCCCTAGAGCCAGTAACATCCCTTTGGCTTTGGATCGGGTCTCTGCCAGCTCCTGCTCAGGAATAGAGTCATAAACAATACCCGCACCTGCACGTAGTGTGACCTGCTGGTCTTTCATCATCAGGGTTCGAATCAGTATATTGAGATCCATTGAGCCATCACGATTCAGGTAACCAAAGCTGCCCGTATAGGCTTCTCGTGGCTCTGTTTCAAGTTCGTCAATAATTTCCATACAGCGCACTTTTGGGCAGCCGGTAATGGTGCCTCCGGGGAACAGAGCACGGATCACCGCGCCTGGAGTGGTCTCTGGTTTTAAACGCCCTTTTACGCTGGAGACGATATGGTGGACATGGGCGTAGCTCTCCAGCACCATCAACTCATCCACCTCAATAGACCCCGGCTGGCAGACACGCCCCAGGTCATTACGTTCCAGATCGATCAGCATGATGTGCTCTGCCTGCTCTTTGGGATGTGCGAGTAGCTGTTGTGACAGGTGCTGATCTTGCCGGGTATCGGCTGCGCGTGGGTGGGTACCTGCAATAGGGCGAGTTGCTGCGATACCAGATTTTACCTTGACGAGACGTTCTGGTGAGGAGCTGATGATTGCCTTGCCGTCCTGTAGTACAAGCCCTGCAAAAGGAGCCGGGTTGGTATTGCGTAGCTGTTGATAGAGTTGATATGGCTCTAGTGGATCGAGTTCAGCACACCACTGTCTGGATAGATTAACCTGAAATACATCACCTTCAACAATGTACTCTTTAATACGCTGAACACTGTTGAGGAACTGTGCTGACGACTCCTCATGTAGACCGTTTACAGAAACCGATACAGGTTCGGGCAGTGGTGAGAGGTTCTCCAAGTCTTGCTGCATCAAGGCTATTTTATCACTCCCCTTCTCCTCGACCAAAATCAGCCGCTGCTTCGAACGGTCATATAGAACAGCCGCCGGAATTCTTGTTGCAAAACTACTGGATTGTGATTTTTGAACCTTCTCTTTAGAGAGTATCGGCTCAATCTCATGAGCCAACTCATAATCTAGAAAAAGGAACCACCCCCCGGTAAATGGGAGTTCCATGGAGTCACTCTCTGCGCAGTTATCTGCCTGCCACTGTTGATCAAGCTGCTGCAGAAACGGCGCACTATCGGCCTTCAATACCTCGCCGGGGAAGGCAAAAAGAATATCCCAGCCGCACGCTCCCTTCTGTAGTGCGCGGCTCTCTAACAGGTAAGGGTAGCGCTGTGGGTTGGCAGCATGCAGAGAGAGCAAGTCAGTTTCAGTCACAGGCAACTCAACCACACGAATCACAGTCGTGTACCTCTCGAAAGTGTGATGAACAACAGCCTTTTACAGCTTTTTGAATACCACAGTACCGTTGGTGCCACCAAAACCGAAGGAGTTGGAGATTGCAATATCAATCATCATTTCCCGTGCGGTATTGGCGACATAGTCGAGGTCACACGCCGGGTCCTGATTGAAGATATTGATGGTGGGTGGTGATACCTGATCACGCATGGCAAGAATCGTGAAGATTGCCTCAATACCACCGGCAGCTCCCAACAGATGACCGGTCATCGATTTGGTTGAGTTGACTGCCAGTTTGTAAGCATAGTCACCAAAGGTCATCTTCACTGCGGAGGTCTCTGCAAGATCTCCGGCAGGTGTTGAGGTACCGTGTGCATTTACATACTGCACCTGATCAGGGTTGATTCCGGCATCTGCCAGCGCGCTGTTCATGCAGCGTGATGCACCTTCACCACCGGGTGATGGCGAGGTCATATGGTATGCGTCACCACTCATTCCAAAACCAGTCAATTCGGCATAGATATTGGCATCACGTGCTTTGGCATGCTCATACTCTTCCAGAACAATAACACCCGCGCCATCCCCTAACACAAATCCGTCACGGTCCATATCCCAGGGACGACTTGCGGTTTGCGGGTCATCGTTGCGCGTAGAGAGAGCCTTTGCAGAGGCAAAACCACTGAGTCCGACCGGTGAGGTTGCATTCTCGGCACCACCAGCAATCATCACATCGGCATCACCATAGACAATCATACGTGCAGCATCACCAATACTGTGTGTTGCTGTACTACATGCCGTCACTATCGAAGTATTTGGACCCTTGGCACCAATCAGAATTGAGAGGTTCCCAGAGACCATATTGATGATATTGGAAGGGACAAAGAAGGGAGAGACCTTGCGAGGGCCTCCATTGACCAAGGCATCCCGCCCCTTTTCAATTCCTGGTAAGCCACCAATTCCTGACCCTACAGAGACTCCGATACGCTCTGCATTCTCTTCGGTAATCTCCAGTCCGCAGTCACGGAACGCCTGAACTCCAGCCGCCATACCATAATGGATAAAGCTATCCATCTTTCGTAGATCTTTCTTGGTAAGGTACTCCAGTGGATCAAAAGTCTCTTTGATTGAGCAGGAAAACTTAACCGGAAACTCAGTAGCATCAAAATGGGGGACAGGACCAGCGCCGCTCTTACCCGCAAGGATGTTTGTCCAACTCTCATCGACGTTATTTCCTACCGGGCTAACCATTCCCAAACCGGTCACTACTACGCGTCTCTCACCTTTCATCTCAATTTCCTTTCAAATCGAAAAAAGCCGCACCCCTTATGATAGAAGTACGGCCTTTTAATAGTCACTATAACGAGTTATAGCACTACTTATCCATTCGCCTTATTTACATAATCGATGGCTTGCTGAACAGTTGTAATCTTCTCAGCATCATCATCAGGAATTTCACAACCAAACTCCTCTTCCAAAGCCATTACAAGCTCAACAGTATCCAGAGAGTCTGCACCCAGATCATCTACAAAAGATGATTCATTGGTGATCTCACCCTCATCAACACCCAACTGCTCAGCAACGATTTTGGTAATTTGTGCTTGAATATCGCTCATTTCTTCCCTCTATGATTTATCTATCTGTTTATTTTAATTTAACAACAACACAACGGTCTGAAGTATCTGACAATTTTACCACGATCTTGGCAGTGACAAAACTGCAAATACCACACTACATATACATTCCACCATTTACATGGAGAGTTTGACCTGTCACATAAGCTGACTCCTCTGAAGCCAGAAAACCAACACTGTTGGCAATGTCTTCAGGTTGACCCAGGGCACCTAACGGAATCTGCGCCTTAAGCGCCTCTTTCTGCTCATCCGGTAGTGACTTGGTCATGTCGGTATCGATAAAACCGGGCGCAACGGTGTTGACAGTAATCCCACGAGAGGCAACCTCACGTGCCAATGACTTACTGAACCCCATCACTCCAGCCTTAGCGGCAGCGTAATTGGACTGACCGGCATTGCCCATCGCACCCACTACAGAGGTGATGCTGATAATGCGACCGTTTCGGGCCTTCATCATGCCGCGCAAACAGGCTTTGGAGACACGAAAAATTGAGGTGAGATTGGTATCCATAATGGCCCCCCACTCCTCCTCTTTCATCCGCATCAACAGGTTGTCACGGGTAATTCCTGCATTATTGACCAGAATAGTGATCGCACCATGCTGATCGGCAATCTGTTTGATGATCTCATCTATTGCATTCGGATCAGTGACATCCAGCTTGACCCCATGACCCGTGATACCGGCTTCCTGCATATAGGCAGAGATATTGTCGGCCCCCGGATCTGAAGTTGCGGTACCAACAACCGTTGCCCCCATTGCACCCAATTTAAGTGCAACAGCCTGACCAATTCCTCGGCTGGCTCCTGTAACCAGTGCCACTTTTCCTTCCAGATTACTCATAATTTTTACTCTTCCTCCTGACGTGTCAGTGCAATGGCTGCTTCAAGGCTGGCCGGATCAAACAGAGGGGCAGCCTTCATTTGTCGGTCAATACGTTTGTTGAGCCCTGCCAGTACCTTACCTGGCCCGCATTCAATCAAGGTGTCAACACCAGCACTCTTCATCTCTTGCACGGTCTCTACCCAGCGCACCGGGTTATAGAGTTGGCGTATCAGCGAGCCTCGAACAGAGTCTGGTTCGATCTCTGCTGAAACATCTACATTATTAATAACCGGTATCTCGGGAGGGTTGATGGTAATGGGGGTCATAGCCTCAGCAAAACGTTCTGCAGCCTCTCGCATCAATGAGGAGTGGGAAGGTACGCTGACCGGTAGTGGAAGCGCCCGTTTCGCTCCGGCTTCTTTGGCTAGGGCTGTTGCACGTTCAACCGCATCTGTACTGCCTGCAATTACCACTTGTCCGGGAGCGTTAAAGTTAACCGCCTCTACAACGCCCCCATCAGCCGCACTGTTACAGACACTACGGACCTGCTCATCCTCTAAGCCCAAGATTGCAGCCATTGCACCCTGTCCCACAGGGACGGCCTCCTGCATCAAGCGACCACGCTCTGCGACCAACTTGATGGCATCCTCAAAATGGAGTGCGCCAGCACAGACCAGGGCAGAATATTCACCCAGACTATGGCCTGCCATCACTGAGGGGGCTGCCCCCCCCTGTTGTTGCCACACTCGCCAGCAGGCTACCCCGGCAGCCAGCATCGCTGGCTGTGTGTTAATAGTCTGGTTCAGGGTCTCTTTAGAACCTTCAGAGACCATGTTCCAGAGATCAAAGCCTAGCGAATCCGATGCTTCAGAAAAGGTTTCTGTTACTGCAGGAAAGTGGGCAGCCAGACCGGTAAGCATCCCGATAGATTGAGAGCCTTGTCCAGGAAATACAAATGCAAGTTTCATTGAGTTGAATACCTTATTTGATTCAAATATTTTCGTTCAATTGTAAAATTAATAACGTGCAAGCACAGACCCCCAAGTGAACCCACCACCAAAGGCCTCCATCAAAATGGTTTGTCCCGGCTGGATCTTTCCACTACGCACACCTTCGTTGAGTGCCAACGGAACAGAGGCTGCAGAGGTGTTGCCATGGTCTTGTACAGTCAGAATGACATGGTCCATCGACATTTTCAGTTTCTTGGCAGTTGCCGCAATAATACGCACATTGGCTTGATGTGGTACCAGCCAATCAATATCTTCCTTCTGCAAGTTATTATACTCAAGTGTTTCATCAACTATCTTACCTAAGGTATTGACTGCCATCTTAAATACCTCATTTCCTTTCATCTCCATATAGGGAATTTCTCCAATCTCTCCGGCAGAGATCCCTCCTCCAGGGACATGCAGCAGCTCCTCATACTGACCATCTGCATGGAGGTGGGTAGAGAGTATTCCTGCCTCATCGGAGGCCTTAACCACCACCGCGCCCGCACCATCCCCAAATAGAATAGCAGTGCCACGATCACTCCAATCAGTGATACGTGACATGGTCTCTGCCCCTACAACCAACGCACATTTTGCTGATCCGGCACGAATAAAATTATCTGCAACGGAAAGCCCGTAAATAAAACCTGTACAGACAGCCTGTACATCAAATGCTGGACAGCCATGGATATCGAGACGCTGCTGCAATAGACAAGCAGTGCTGGGAAAGACCTTGTCTGGTGTTGTGGTCGCAACAATAATCAGGTCAATCTCATCCAGTGAGATTCCGGCAGCTTCAATGGCCTGTCGTGAGGCATTTTCTGCCAAGTCACAAGTGGTCTCATTTTTTGCTGCAATGTGTCGTGTGCGAATACCGGTACGAGCCACAATCCACTCATCACTGGTATCCATCAACTGCTCTAGATCTGCATTTGTGCGTATCGTTTCCGGGAGATACCCTCCGGTTCCTGCAATTCGTGAATAGTTCATGCTTTTCCCTCAACCAATGTACGGTGTAGATGTGCTTCAATCTTTTGTGGAACAGCATGTTCCACCTCAGCAACAGCTACATGGATGGCATTCTGGAAACCGGTAATGTCGGTTCCACCGTGACTTTTAACAACAATCCCTTTCAACCCCAGTAGACTCGCACCATTATAGTTTCGTGGGTCAATACGACCACGAAAAGCGTTCAGTACGGGCATTGCGATTAATCCGGCTATTTTGGTAAAAAGAGTACGTTTGAATTCAGTACGGATAAAGTGGCTCACCATATGGGCCAACCCTTCACTCGCTTTAAGTGCAATATTACCTACAAAGCCATCAGAGACAACCACATCGACTGTGCCTTTGTAGATATCATCCCCTTCAACAAAACCATGATAGTTGAGATCACTTCGGGATAATAGTTCAGCGGCCTGTTTGACCATCTCGTTACCTTTAATCTCCTCTTCACCAATATTGAGTAGACCAATGGTTGGGGTTTGAATCCTGGCAACAGCAGAGACAAACTCAGCCCCCATGACAGCAAATTGGAAAAGGCTCTCTGGGGTCGCATCAATATTTGCCCCCAGATCGAGCATATAGCTGGTCCCCCGTTCTGTAGGAAGCATCCCGCAGATTGCGGGGCGGTCAATGCCAGGCAGCATTTTCAAAACAAAACGAGAGGTTGCCATTAAAGCGCCGGTATTGCCAGCACTCACACAGGCCCCCGCGTCTCCTTGTTTAACCCGGTTGAGTGCCACACGCATGGAAGAGTCTTTTTTCTTGCGCAGTGCGTTTGATGGAGATTCATCCATCTCTACCTGCTGAGAAGCGTGCTGAATTTGAACTCTTTTCAGCAGCGCTTTGTCNGCCCNTGCCAGAGCTTGTTCAATTTTGGACTGATCTCCNACTAAAATAAGTTGGAGATCAGGGTTTTTTGTAAGTGCCTGTACAGATGCCGGGACCGTAACGGCTAGCCCGAAATCCCCTCCCATTGCATCAATGGAAATTGTTGTCATCACAACCCTGGCCTATTGGACCCAGAGAGGCAAAACATCAGGTCAGATCAATCTTCGGCGTTTGTGTTAACGACTTTACGACCACGGTAGTAACCGTCTGGTGTCACATGGTGACGAAGATGCGTCTCACCAGTCTCTGAATCAACAGAGAGTGATGGTGCAGTCAATGAGTCATGTGAACGACGCATACCACGCTTGGAACGAGTCTTTTTATTCTGCTGTACAGCCATTGGAGTTCTCCAAAATTATAATAAAAGGGCCGTTCGTAGGAACGGCCTCAAAGTTGCGGCGAATTATACTGGAATAGTGTCCATGTATGCTACTAAAAATAACACATTATGATTGTATCCAGCCTCAACACCCCCTATAATTTGCCCCCAGAAAAGCCGAGGTGGCGGAATTGGTAGACGCAGCGGATTCAAAATCCGCCGGCAGCAATGTCTTGGGGGTTCAAGTCCCCCCCTCGGTACCAGACTAGACCCCGTTCAGAATGCACTGAACGGGGTTTTTTTTCAGAGCTCCAGCCTCACACCATTCACCTTCAACCACTTCCGACACTGCTGGTAATCAGGAATAAATCGCTCCACTGACCTCCAGTATGCAGGAGAGTGGTTGAGTTGAATCATATGGCTCAACTCATGCACCACCACATAATCCACAATATGGTGGGGGGCCATAATGATTTTCCAGTTGTAGGAGATATCCCCCTTAGAGGAACAACTTCCCCATCTGGACTTGTAACTCTTCAATGTAACCGATGACGGTTTCACACCAATGATTTTTGCGTATCGTGCAGTCTTCTCTCTCAACCTATCTTCTGCATGAGAGAGATACCACTTCTCTAACGCACCTTTCACAAAAACCTCTCTATCAGTCTCTGAGAGATCCTCATCCACCCCCAACACCAATCGACCACCTTTCAACTTAACCGCATCAGAATCGTTCTGAGTAAGTTTTAGACGGTAATTCTTTCCAAGATATGCAAAGGACTCCCCACTCACATACTCTTTCTGTTTGGCGAGTGCATATTCAGACTGATCTTTCAGTTTTCTGCGAATCCAAGGGGTCTTCTTCTGGATGAGTTTTTGTAGCCCCTTCTTGGATAGAGTCTTTGGGATGATGACCTGCACCTTTCCCTCTTCAATCTTGATGGATGCTGTCTTCCTGCGGTTGGTACGTTTGACTTCAACAGGAAATTCACTATCCACATCGTCAGACCGGTTGAAGATATTCAGATTTAGGTTCAGGTTCACTTGAACTTCACCTTTGCCAATTCCATAAATCGGTCAGTGATTGCAGTCACCAACTCTCTGGAACCAAACTCTTCATCTAGGATGGTGCGTTTGATGCTTTTACGCACTCCTTTAACCTCATCTGGTTTCTTGAAGAACTCAACAATAGAGGTTGCCTCCTCCATTGCAGTCACCAATTGTTTAACCGTTTGTGGTCTTATCAGGTCACGAGTGACCTTTCTCAAGTTCTCCTCACTGATCCACGGATTGATACGTTGGATCGAAGACTGGAGATGACTCTCCAACACCACATCACTGAAGTAGATTCTTTCATCGGAGTTATCGGGTGAGAGTTCAGAACCGTGAATGTAATTCCACCCCAAGGACTGGAGTTGCTCCAGTGCAGGTTGCTCTACCTTGTCGTATTCGTCAGAGGACATCTACAATTTCACTTTAAATCTATACGTAACTTTGCCAGTAACTGATCGTGTGAGATTGGAACGACAACCCCCCTTTCATGGAACTGTTTTTTCTGCTTCCTCACTCTATGCCGCCTCAGAGACAATTTTTTCCACCTGCATTGGATAGATTCCACTCTTCTGTGCCTCCAGAATGGTCATCTCTCCGATTCTGTTCTCGGTGTATCCAATATTGATATTCCAGTTCACCGACTCATCTCTCACAATTTGTTCCTTGGTGAACTCAATGTAGAGGGTATCCTCCTCTTCGTAGTATGCAATTCTCATTTTGACTATTCAGAACGCAACCCTTTTCATCTCATAAACAATTGAGTTCTTGGATGCAGTCACCACATCCCCTTGATGGAGTGATTCCCTTACATCATCCAATTTGTACGCATCGTCCAGTGACATCGTTGGAGTCCATCCAGTATTGGAGTCTTGTAACTCAATCTCCACCTCTGCGACATACCCACCTTCGTGGATATATTTTTTCTGTTTTCTACTCATTATTTCACCCTCTTCATAAAATTCTTATCCCATTTCTTGGGGTCAGGTCGATATGCTGTGACCAATACAGTAGGGGTTGTATGTCCTTTAGGAATACCCCATACCGTATGGATTGATTTCCCTTCTCTATCCTTCTGTAACAATAAAACAGATGCACCTTTCGGATAATCCGGGTAGTCCTCAACCAACACCGCATCCGTGATGACCTCTCTTGCAGTCAATCCATCATTTGCCAGTTCATCATACCCGTGGTCAGATATTCTTACCTCTTGATTCAATACCAATTTGACAACCTGTTCAAGCGTATTCATACCGACACTCTCTTCTTTCCCGTCAGTAAATCTTGCATCAGGGATTTTTTCAGGGATTTGGTCTGCTGGAATTTGCGTTGCTTCTCTTCAATATTTTTGTCTATGGAACACAACACCCCCGTCATCACTTGCCTTTCTTCCTCTGAAGATATTGCTATCTTTATGGATTCAATTTGCTGACCAGATATGTTTGGTGGATCAGTCCCAAATATGATTTTTTCTATTACCCCTGTCACATACTTTGACTGAAATTGATAATAGATAAAATCTGACGCCATATCCTTATTGGGTTTCAATCTACCAACTCGTTGATTCAACAATGCTCCTGCATCTTGTGTATCAACTTTCCCCTCGTTCCCACGCTCCTGCGTGGGAATGCATACCGAATCTACCATTCTCGACAAACCTCCAGTAACCCCGGTTTCCCTAAATAATTCCGTGCACTGGAATACCGCCAATGTTCAGCGTTATCTACATAACCTCGCTTAACAGGGTTATGGTGAATATACTCCACTTTCTGCCTCATCATTTCATCGTTTTGGATCAGCTCCGGATGTACGCCCTCTTGCCAAAACTGATAGGCACGATCACTTTTATGTTCTTTTTTGTAAAAAGCAAGTTGATCCAGAATTTGCTTGATGTTATTTTCGGCAAGATGCTGAATAATCTTTTTTGCTGTATAGGATTTGAAGCGAGCAATATCCCTATCCAACGCCGTGCTTTGCAAAATCAGATGACAATGATTTTCCAGAATGACGTAAGCATAGATAACCAAACCTTCTTTAGTGATGAATCGTAGAGACTCCAGTAAGATATTGACTGTTTCTGATCGTGTAAATACGGGAATCCAGTGCAAAACTGTCAGAGTGACAAAATGTGCTTGATCTGGATGAGTGAACTTGTAGCGGCTTCTGCCCATTATTCAGAACCAGTATGCGTTCCCACGCTGGAGCGTGGGAACGAGATAAATCATTTCTAACGCAACATCAAAAGACTCTTTATCTTTCAATGCAGACCTCTTCATGTTGTGCCTATCTTGCCTAGTCATCGAGGAGAAAATCACTCCGATATGACGATTAACCTGCTCTCTCAGTTGACTGTTGTGAGACACAACACTTGAGATATCACTCCAGTCAGATGCAATGGGTAGATCTCTAACAATGTCTGTAGGAACCAATAAAAGTGGATCTCCTCGTTCAGAACAAGGATTTATCAACAGTGGGTAGTGGTTACCTTTAAAACTGCAACTTGATGATTTTAAACCAAACATATCAATAACTCGATAATTAAACGCCGCCAAGTCAGAAAAAATGATATTGGTCGCCATATCGCTGATTCGGTCTGCCCCCACTCCATCTTCTAATAGTGCTAGAACCATAAACAGATCCACATCAGTCACTCCCAGATCAACGATCTCTTTTGCTGTCTGTAATGTGGATGCTATCAATTCAGCACCAAAACCTGATCCTCTGGTATTGCCGCCATATCCAAGACATGTCCACGACACTTCATGGAACTGGAACTGCCTCACTGCCGCTTTCCATGCGACATCACCGACTCTCATGGAACTGGACAAAAGTTTTATGATCAACCCAAAGTGCTTTCTGTATCCAGTGACTGCGCTTTTTGAGATTTCAGGATGCCTCGAGTCTTCAAGAAGAAGGGGGTCGATGAATAGATTGGTATCCAAATTGAGAAAGACATCAAGAACCCCCGCTTCCTCTACTACCTTTGGATCAAGTCCAAACGTTTCTGAAAAACAAATAGGGTTAGAGATTTTTCCCACTTTTTACCTTATAGAACACAACAAGAAAAGTCCATCTTACCCTATCCCCCCAGGCCACTCCAGCAAGCTGCCTGGCCGACTTGTTTCTTGAGACCTTAAAAATAAGGAATTTCTTAGTTTCCAGGTAACGCAATCCTTATTTCAATAAGGTCAACCATCTCCTACCATGATGTACATGTATACCGTCAAACTCTATACATACATTACATAATTTATGGAGATAAATAAATGATTATAGAAAATAAAATACTCAGTATTGTACTAGTACTCACTGTAGCAATGTTTAGTTCCGGGTGCAGTAATATCAAGTCCATTTCTAATAAAGCTGTACCTACTGAAGAAGTTGAATCTATTGAGTGCACATATTGTGAAATACCCAGCAATATAGAAAACACAAAAGGTGTATCTATTATTCAAGATATTGATGCATGCCATATCTGTGGAAACACACCCGTTACAGTACGTTCCTATAGTATTTCAAAACAGGAGGATAAATAAATGAAACCTACTGCAATAAAAATAGCGCTATCTACATTAATGGCAACATCGCTTATGTTGTCACCTGTTACCCATGCTTCAGAAATATTAAATGACTTCAGCCTGAAAAAAGATGGGAGTACTGTTCAATACAGCAATACACACAGGAGATCACTGGCCGGAGAACTCAATAAGGTGTCACGATTGTTAACTGATCAACTAGCACAAAACAGAGACATGAAAAGAATTAGCAATACTCCTATTGCTGTTACTTCAATCGTTGATCTGGAAAATTTCAAATCCACCAATAAAATCGGACTTTGGCTAACAGAAAACATGATGCATGAACTACAAGTTCGTGGTTTTAATGTGGTTGATTTTAAAATGATGCCTGCAATTCAGGTTACAGAGAATGGCGATTTTTCAATGAGTAAACTGGTGAAAGAGTTGAGAGGAAAGCACAACATAAACTATGTTATGACAGGAACTTTTGCTGAGCACCCAGCTGGGGTGTTAATTAATGCCCGAATTGTGAATATGGAGAACTCCACAGTTGTCTCTTCAGGACAGGCAACTATATCAGCCGCTCACTATTTACGTCTTCAAGAAAGATTGAGCAACAGTAAATCTCCGTTAAAAAAGAATTTCGTAGAACTACGTGGTGTTGAATTCTGCACATCAGTCACGCCATGTTACCAACCCGGATCAGGATGTGATGGAACACAACCCTGTGAGGAAAACAACAACTGATATCACGTTTAATGAAGAGTCAACTACCAGAACTGATTGTTTATGGTAGTTGGCTTAGGGAACCTCTGAACAGTATATTATGTTAAAATTAAACTTTTAACCCCGTTAAAAAACACCCATCTCTATCCCCATCACCAAAATCCACACCAATTATTCCATAATATATAGATTTAGTGAGCGACAATCCCATATCGTATGCCTGTCTTATATAACTCTATATCATTTTCAGTTCTTAATTTCTTCATCAAATTAGTTTTGTGAACCGATACCGTTTTTGGGCTAATAAAAAATGATTCAGCAATCTCTGAAACATTTCGCCCATTTAAAATCTGGGTCATAATCTGAAATTCACGCTTACTTAGGTTGTCAATTCCTTTTCGATCGTTTTGATCAAGTCTCATGTAAAACATCTTTTCCATGATGTTTCTTGAAAACCTTGGTGCTTTATTATTTGAGTATCTTTGCTTGTAAATAAGTCTGACCCCATCTATCAGTTCACACAAATCACAATCTTTTGAGAAATATCCTGATGCACCCATATTAATGGTCTGTGATAAATAGGGTTCTTCAGTACACATACTCAGCATGACAATTTCTGGGGTCGGTTGAAGTCTCATTAATTTTGGCAGCACTTCAATTCCATCCATTTCCGGCATAAACAGATCGAGCAAAATAATATCGGGTATCAATCTGTCACAAACATCAATCAACTGCTGTCCATTACTTGCTTCATCAATTACACACATATCCCTTTCTCTTTCAAGAGCCTGCTTGAGTGCATCTCTTACAAGGTCGTGGTCATCTGCAAGTATTATATTAATCATGCTTTGTTGCTCCATTAGTCAAAAGAAAGATTCTCTTTCATGGTTAGTATCGACTTCTGGGCTATTGGCAATAGTAAGGATTTACTTAGTTTTTACTGTATTAGAAAAAGCTATTGATAACAAATATTTACAGATAGATATTTCATTTACCCCGCTTTAATACCATTGGTTCGCTCGTCTAAGGAACCTCTGAACAAGTCTGGGTAATTTGAATTACGTCCATAACGTCCAAGATCAAGGCGAAGATCGCAGCCAATAGCAGGCTATTAGCAAGGTTTTCAACGAAGATATTGGACGCTATGGGCGTTAGGCATTTACACATGACTTATTCAGGGGTTCCTTAACTTTCCACCTACGGACCGGACATCTTTTTCAAGGATGATATAGTTTTCTACAGTTCGACAAGAATATAAGCACGAGTGGTGAATGAGGCTGCTATTCTAGCCCCCGATATCTTTCCTCAACCAACACGATCCATACTGCCCCAATGAGACACCTTTTTTTCTCTTTCCTCTTTGCCATTTTCTTCTCACACACTTCAGTTGCCGATCCACTACAGAGCCGTGATCTTTCGCAAATTGCTGCCACAGCCCATGAGAAGAGTGTCCCCATCCTGTTGATTGTCTCCCAGCACTATTGCCCATTCTGTGAGCTGCTCAAGGAGGAGATCATCTACCCCACACAAAAGAGTGGTGGCTATGATGGTAAAGCGGTGATTGCTGAGATTCTGATCGACTCCCCCAAAGAGATCCGCGATTTCAGTGGCGACCCGGTCAAGCCTGCTGTACTTGCCGAGACCTATCAAGTTTGGGTGACACCGACCCTACTCTTTCTCGACCACACTGGCAGAGAGATTCACAAACGTATGTTGGGGGTCAATACCATTGAGCTGTATGACTACTATCTGGACGAGTCTCTGACCGCTGCATTACAGGCCGTTCGTGGTGGCGACCGCAGTTATGAGACCACCCATGAGGATGTTGTTGGAGATGCACCGGGTTATGATCAGCTCCACTGATCTCGACGCTCACCAAGTAAATTCACCCCCCCCCTCTGGATGAGGGCAATATTCGCCACCTCTATCGATCTGCATTTCCAAGCTCTTCCACCAACCTAAGGATCGAGAGCACGGTTGCATAGATACCCATGAAAACCGAAGGATAACGCTCTTTAGTGCATTAAATTTGCCGCTGGAAAGACGTTACTTTGCAGATAAGACTCTGTAGGCACGAAGTTGCTGTTGTTGTACTCAATCACATCTTTCAACTCTGAGACCAGTTGTGCTATCAGGTAATCTGTACGGATTTTAAGTGTTTCAGTCATATTATTGTCGGCATACCGGGATACGCTTTCAACCAAGCTCTCCATTAATACGGTATCTTTATTGTCACTATTCATTGAGTAATTTCTCCGTAATTGATTATTGGGGTAAACAATTACCTGTAGGATTCAAACTTCTGTTCAAACCTCTGTAGGGTCCATCCATTGGACCTGTTTACTAACGGCTACGAATACAATTCCTTAAGTAAGGAGTTCTTTACTGTTGGAGATCAGGCAAACCACATCATCGACACAAAATTGATCGACCCGGACTCCAAATCAGCGTATGATCTGCCTCTTTTTTAGGCACACTGAGTCCCAAAAGAGTTCCATGAACTCAAACCGACTCCGCTAGCCGTAGCAGACAACCTTTCAGACACTATGCAGATTGGCCCTTACACACTCAAAAATGGTCTCATCCTCGCACCAATGGCAGGGGTGACAGACCGCCCGTTTCGTCAGTTGTGCCGAAGTTTGGGGGCAGGAATGGCGGTCTCGGAGATGGTCTCCTCTAACTCACTATTATGGGGCAGCGAAAAAACCAGACGTCGTGCAGACCATCGGGGTGAAGAGACTCCGCGTTCTGTACAAATTATGGGGGCTGATCCCGCGATGATGGCTGAGGCTGCCCAATACAATGCGGATAACGGGGCGCAGATTATTGATATCAACATGGGCTGTCCCGCCAAGAAAGTGTGTAATGTTGCTGCTGGCTCTGCACTGATGAAAGATGAACCGCTGGTGAAAAAGATTCTTCAGGCGGTTGTCGCTGCAGTGGAGGTTCCAGTCACGCTGAAGATTCGTACCGGCTGGGATCAGGAGAACCGAAATGCGCTACAGATTGCACAGATAGCGGAGCAGTGCGGTATTCAGGCGCTGGCAGTTCATGGGCGCACCCGTGCAGATGGTTATCGTGGTGATGCGGAGTATGAGACAATTGCTACCATTAAACAGCAGGTCTCGATACCAATCATCGCCAACGGGGATATCACCACCCCCGAGAAGGCACTTGAGGTACAACAGAAAACAGGGGCCGACGGGCTGATGATTGGGCGGGCTGCACAGGGAAGACCGTGGATCTTCCGCTCCATCCTCTACTATCTGGAGCATGGTAAACAGTTAGCGGAGCCGGGGCCGGAAGAGATACGCGATCTACTGTTGGGACACCTTGAAAACCTTTACGACTTTTATGGAGAGCGTACCGGTGTGCGTGTTGCCCGTAAACATATCTCCTGGTACAGCAAGGGACAACGTCACGGTGCCGCCTTCCGCCAGCAGGTCAACCGTGTGGAATCGACTGAGGAACAACTACAAATGACCCGTAACTTCTTTGAAGAGATTATCCAGTCACAACAAGAGATTGCTGCATGAGCGAACAGGGAGACAAGCGCTGTAACTCAATGCGTGACTGCATCCGCAGTAATCTACAAGAATTTTTTGAGCATCTGGAAGATGCCAAGACCTATGACCTCTACCAGCGTATCCTGCATGAGGTCGAACAGCCGATGCTTGAGCTATCTCTGCAGCGTTGTGGCTGGAATCAGTCACGTACTGCCAAGATGTTGGGGATTAACCGCAACACTCTGAAAAAGAAGATCGACCAATACAATATTCAACCCACCCCTCAACAACCATCTGAATAACACCACCAAAGGATTGAACGCATGAAAATTACCCGCGCACTGATCAGTGTCTCTGATAAAACCGGAATTGTCCCTTTCGCTGAGCAACTGGCACAACAGGGTGTTGAGATTCTCTCTACCGGAGGCACGGCCAAACTTCTTGCTGAAAGTGGCGTGGCCGTCACCGAGGTCTCTGACTATACCGGCTTTCCTGAGATGATGGATGGGCGGGTCAAGACGTTACACCCCAAGGTCCATGGTGGACTGCTCGGTCGTCGCGGTGTCGATGATGCGGTGATGGAAGAACATGCGATTCCACCGATTGATCTGGTGGTTGTTAATCTCTACCCCTTTGAGGCGACTATCGCCCGTCCAGACTGTGATCTGCCGATGGCGATTGAGAATATTGATATTGGTGGCCCCACCATGTTGCGTGCTGCTGCGAAAAATCACCTGGCTGTAACCGTTGTAGTCGACAGTGCTGACTATGAACTGATCTTGAATGAGATGAGGGAAAATGGGGGTGGCGTGAGCGATGATATCCGTTTCCACCTTGCGGTGAAGACCTTTGAACACACTGCCGGCTATGATGGGGCAATTGCCAACTACCTCGGCTTCTTTAATAAAGATGGTGCCAAATCAGAGTTCCCTCACACTTATAACAGCCAATACATCAAGGCGCAGGAGATGCGCTACGGTGAGAATCCTCACCAGAAGGCTGCCTTCTACGTGGAGGCCAATGCTGCAGAGGGTTCCATTGCCACCGCCAAACAGGTTCAGGGCAAAGAGCTCTCCTACAACAATATCGGAGATACCGATGCTGCTCTGGAGTGTGTAAAGCAGTTTGATGAGAGCCCCGCCTGTGTCATCGTCAAACATGCCAACCCCTGTGGAGTTGCGTATGGTGAGAGCCTGCTGGAGTCCTATGACCGCGCCTATGCCACTGACCCTGAGTCTGCTTTTGGTGGCATCATCGCCTTCAACCAGCCTCTTGACGGAGAGACAGCACGCGCCATTATAGATCGCCAATTTGTCGAGGTGATCATCGCACCAGCGATATCCGATGAGGCGGTCGCAATCATCAGTGAGAAAAAGAATATACGACTTCTGGTCTCTGGCTCTTGGGCTGAGAACCAAACACGCATCGACCTGAAGCGCGTCAATGGTGGACTGCTGGTACAGGATGCTGACCTGCTACTCACCAACGAGATTCAAGTTGTCACCAAGCGTGAACCCACACCACAGGAGATGGATGACCTGCTGTTTAGCTGGAAAGTGGCCAAATTTGTGAAATCCAATGCCATTGTCTATGGCAAGAGTAATATGACCATCGGTGTAGGAGCGGGCCAGATGAGCCGTATCAATTCGGCCCGTATCGCTGGCATCAAGGCCGAACATGCCGGTCTGGAGGTTCCTGGGTCGGTGATGGCCTCTGATGCCTTCTTCCCGTTTCGTGACGGCATTGATGCCGCACAGGAGGCGGGTATCGTTGCGGTAATTCAGCCCGGTGGCTCAATGCGTGATGATGAGGTGATTGCTGCTGCAGATGAGCATGGAATGGCCATGGTGTTTACCGGGATGCGTCACTTCAGACACTAATCACCTGAATTCAAACGCTCTTATTCAGTCAGTTTTGCTGTACTGAAGAGAGCTAGTTATAAAGTGTTGCATAAATTCATGCTCTCTACCCCAGCCCTCCCCCTGCAGAGGGAAGGGTTTGGTGTATGAAGAAACTTATGCAGCTATTGATAAAGAGTCACTTAGAGAGTTAATAGAGATGAAAATACTGGTCATTGGAAGTGGTGGGCGTGAACATGCATTGGCCTGGAAGGCGGCACAGTCAAACAAAGTTGAGCAGGTCTATGTAGCCCCCGGAAACGCCGGTACCGCAGGTGAGCCAAAACTGGAGAATGTTGCGATTGATGTAGAGGCGATTGACCGGTTGGTCGAGTTTGCCGCTGACCATGCTGTTGATCTCACCATTGTGGGGCCAGAAGTGCCTTTGGTACTGGGTGTGGTGGATGCCTTCCAGAGCGCAGGACTGCGCTGTTTTGGTCCAGGGAAAGGGGCTGCACAACTGGAGGGGTCTAAATCCTTCACCAAGGATTTTCTGGCACGCCATAACATCCCTACGGCTGCCTACGGTAACTTTACCGATATTGATAAGGCGATCCGCTACCTGCATCAGGTGGGGGCACCTATCGTAGTCAAGGCTGATGGACTGGCGGCAGGCAAGGGGGTGATTCTGGCCCAGACTATCGAACAAGCGGAGTCTGCAATACGTGATATGTTGGCCGGTAATGCCTTTGGTGATGCCGGTCACAAGGTGGTAATTGAAGAGTTTCTCATGGGCGAGGAGGCCAGTTTTATTGTGATTGCCGATGGCAAGAATGTGCTGCCGATGGTCACCTCTCAAGACCACAAGGCGCGAGATAATGGTGATCTGGGGCCCAATACCGGCGGCATGGGTGCCTACTCCCCTGCACCGGTAGTCACTCAAGAGATTCATGATCGAGTGATGAAAGAGGTGATCTACCCAACTATCGAGGGGATGGCTGCTGAAGGAAATGCATTTACCGGCTTTCTCTATGCCGGTCTGATGATCGATTCTGAGGGGACACCCAAGGTACTGGAGTACAACGTACGTTTTGGAGACCCTGAGACTCAACCGATCATGCTGCGTCTACAGTCTGACCTGGTTGACCTCTGTAACGCCGCAATTGATCAGGAGTTGGACCAGATCGAAGCTGTGTGGGACCCTCGCCCCTCGCTGGGGGTTGTGCTGGCCGCAGGTGGCTACCCGGAAAGTTACCGTAAGGGAGATACCATTTACGGGCTCCCCAGCGAAGAGTTGACCGATATGAAGGTATTCCATGCCGGTACTGCCGAACTGGATGGTGAGGTGGTTACAGCGGGGGGCCGTGTACTCTGTGCCTGCGCACTGGGTGAAACGGTCTCTGAGGCACAACAAAAGGCGTATACGCTGGTAGAGCAGATCCAGTGGGATCAACTCTATTTTCGTACTGACATTGGTTATCGTGCGATTGCCCGCGAGAAGTGATAGGGGTTCTGAAGATGGCTCTTGAGTGTAGATCTTGAGTATGCCTGTTGAGGCTGCCTCTAATAATGCATTTTTCAGCGATGACCGTAACTCTGCAGTAACTCATAGATCGTCTGCTGCTTGCGCCATGATGATTCCGTCAATGCCGTCTCTCCATAATTGTTGGCTTGATTTGGGTTTGCCCCATACTTTAGCAACAGCTTAACCATCTGTAGCTGGTCACGTTGCACCATAAGCAGCAACAAGGTATCCCCAAACTGGTTGGCTAGCAGGGGGTCTGCCCCCTGATTTAGTAGCAGTTGTAACATCTCGGGTGACTGTGCCAGTAAAATCGCGAACTGCCCGCTGGCACTGGGCTGATTGATAAGCAGTGACAGTGACCTCTGTCGCGCAAATTTACGCAGCCCTGAAAAATCGTCGGTCCAGACCAGATGGTGTAACTCGCTCAATAGTGCTGAATCATCCGTTTCCAGAGACTCCGACCTTCCCCAGGAGGAGCTGCTCAACGCCTGTTCACCCCACCAGCCACGCATCACCCCAATCTCATCCCCAAGAGCTACCACCGCTCCAGGAGTGATACATGAAATTACCAGCAGAAAAGCCCACAGATGTCTTACAACGCCCCCTGTTTTATCCACGCATTTAATCCCCATTCAGTACTGCAAGTGCGCTCTTCCACAATCTTTACAGGCCAAACGGAGAACAACTACCACGGTTACGACCCCTAATAAAACCAATACTGTTGTTCCCATACCCCCCCCTGTGCTTATCATATGCTTACTGATCAACTACCATAACTCAGTGATTGCTGTGCTTGTATACATAACCACCACTGCGTGCCATTACACGCATAAAACGGCGTGTCACCCCTGCCTTCCACCCTATTTCACACTCATGCGAGAAACCACCTATCGCCTCATCTGCTTTTTTTCTCGCAGCTGTATTCTGCTCACAACTAACTTCCCGATCAAATCTTGGAAATGGTGCCATAACAAACCTCCTATTCTCGGACAGTTACCTAGTTATAGCCCAACCAAATAATTACTCAATACGTATATATGCGTATTTTATAATCAAGAGCATTACCCGTAGAGTGATATTGGCTGCACGATGTGGTGGAGAGAAGTTTGCAATTATTCTTCCAAATACCATTAGTAGTAAAGCACTAACGGTTATTGATCAAGGGCTTTATGCGGAAAAAGAGAGGGCTGGAAACCACTCATCTATCTATCCACAGAGAGGTATCGGGCTAAGGAACCCCTGAGGTTCCCTAACTCTTTTCTGAACCACCCGAACCTGAACTATCCGAATCTACACCGCCATCCATCATCTCAAGCTCCTCATCGAGCAACTTCTCTGATGCTTCATCAAGTGGGCCATAACGGTCTGAGAGAGGCGGTTCGTAGTGGTCAAGCCGTACATTGTCAGCAATTTTCTGTGCCTCTTTACGGGCGCGTTCTTCACGTTCCCGTGCCTCCTCAGCATCCTCTTCGGCCTCAATTTTATCCAGCTCTGCCTCCATCTCTTCCTCTGTGGGGCCAACGTCTACAGCACTCTTTTCCGCTGATGCAGGGGATGACTCTGAATCAGTATGGCTGCTCTTGTCCTGAGCGCTCTCTGACGCAGGGGCACTCTTCTCTATCTCAGGATCTGTCTCAGGGTCTGGATCATCCTCTTCCTCCTTGGACATAAAGAGAGGCGCAAAGAGAATCCCCGCCTCGAACAGTAGCCACATTGGAATGGCCAACAGTGTTTGTGAGATCATGTCAGGAGGCGTTAGCAACATACCCAACACAAAGGCTCCAACGATCACATAGGCGCGCTTCTCGCGCAGTTTATCCGGTGTTGTGGTTCCCATCCAGCACAGCAATATGGTCGCTATGGGTACCTCAAAAGCGATCCCAAAGGCAAAGAAGAGCTTCAACACAAAGTCCAGATAATCTTTCATATCCGGCATGACCTCGACACCCTCAGGCGCCGTGGTGGTGAGGAAAGCAAAAATCAGCGGGAAGACCACATAGTATGCGAAAGCCATTCCGATGTAGAAAAGAAGTGTACTGGAGACCGCCAACGGCATCACCAGCCTTCGCTCATGTTTGTAGAGTCCTGGCGCGACAAAACCCCATACCTGGTAGAGCACATAGGGGATTGCGATATAAAAAGAGAGAACCAGCGTCAGTTTAAACGGGGTCAGGAACGGAGAGATCACACCGGTTGCCACCATGCTCTGCCCTTCCGGCAGTAGCTCCATTAATGGAGTCGCAATATAGTGGTAGATATCATTGGCAAAGGCAAATAGCCCAAGAAAGAGAATCACAATAGCCAGCACGATGCGCAGCAGTCGATCCCGCAACTCAATCAGATGGCTGACAAACGGTTGCTCAGCCCCGATACCACGTCCGGCATCACTCATAAACGGTGCTCATTCTGCGCTTCTGTAGAGGTCCCGTGATCGCTGTCACTACTCTCGCTATTCTGAGGCAACGCATTGGTTGCACTCACTGCCTCTTCTGTTGCCTGATGAAACTCCTGCAGGTCAGCCTTTGTCTCTTCAAGGATCTCATGCATTCCCGCTGTTGCAGCATGCTTCTCCATCACTTTTTTCATCTCATCGGCTTTGAGTTCACGATCAATATCTGCCTTGACCGAACCAATAAAACGGGAAATTTTTCCAAACCACTTACCTGCTGTTCTCGCAAGACCGGGCATACGCTCAGGTCCCACCACGATCAGTGTAACCACACCGATAATAGCCAGTTCCCAGAATCCAATATCAAACATAGAGAGATCCAATAGAGGGGCGAAGCGCCCCTAGTCAAGAGTTTAAGAGTTAAGATTGTGTGGAGTGGTGGGTGCCGCAGCACCCCTCACCATTAAACTTTCTCTTTCTCTTCGACCTTTTCACCTTCAACCACATTCTCTTCAGCCTGGTTGAGTTGAGGGGCCTCAGCAGTCTTTTCAGCACTGCCTCCATCTTTGACAGCCGATTTAAAACTCTTGATTGCACCACCAAGATCGCCACCTACATTTTTCAGCTTTTTGGTTCCAAAAATAAGGATTACCAAAACCAAAATGATCAGCAACTGCCAGATTCCAATACCTCCAACGCCCATTGTAACAACTCCCTTCTTTATTATGATGTGGTCGGCACGACGTAACCGAGCCGGTGATTATAATGTCTTTATCCAAATCCGGGGAGACTTTTCCCTCCCAGTAGATGAATGTGCAGATGGAAGACCACCTGACCTCCACCCGGACCAGTATTGATGATGGTCCGAAACCCCGTTTCCAACCCCTGTTGCTCTGCAATTTCCGGTAATTTACGCATCATTCGCGCAACCACACCGTCATCGCTCTGAGTCAATGTGGCCAAACTCTCGGTGTGTTGTTTGGGGATCATCAACAGATGAACCTCTGCTTTAGGGTAGAGGTCCTTAAACACCAAGACCTCATCATCCTCATACACCACATCTGCAGGCACATCGCCCTCTACCATTTTACAAAACAGACAGTCACTCATGTTCTACTCCAAACCAGTACTCTGGCAAGCTAGGATTAACGATAGTCAGAGAAGCCCATGAGCTTGTCCGAAAAAAGAGAGCCCACTGCGGGAAAGCTCCTAACCACGCGAGGCCTTCTCTTCATGCCCTGAAAGACCGAAGCGGCGCTCCAGCTCTTCCAGAACCTGATCATGCCCAATCTCTTGTTGCGAGAGCAGCACCATACAGTGAAACCAGAGATCGGCCATCTCATAAATCACCTGCTCCCGCTCCCCCCCCTTGGCGGCAATCACCGTCTCCGTCGCCTCCTCTCCAATCTTCTTCAGAATGGTATCTAACCCTTTCTGATAGAGATGGGATACGTAAGAACTCTCCGGTTCGGCCTGCTTCCTCTGCTCCAGCACTTCTGCCAGCGCATTCAATACTTCACTCACCTGTCTCTCCCACTTTCTGGCTTTCTGTTTTCTGATTGAGTAGCTCTTTCAAACGACGTAGACCACTGGAACGATTCTTGACAGGTCGCTTGATAATCTCCTCCGTAGTGATGCCAGGCTGATCATAAAAGGCGCTATTCGCCTCTTCATCAATGGTTAATGCAGAACCATCCAACGCTACGCCCACAAATAACCCACGGCTACGGGACCAGGAGTAGATCTCACTATCCAGTGAGGTATCTGTCGCTAACGTCGCATCCCGACCCACAGGACCCGCACTGATTGCCGCATCCACACCTAAAGTCAGTTTTCCATCCAACAGACTGTCGATGCTGTAGGGGCGCTTGAAGGAGAGAATCAAATCACTGGACTGTGCCCCGATCTGATACCCCACACTGGCGCCACTCATAGAGACAAAGACAGGATCATTCCACCCTTCTCCCTGCCGAAACAGCATAATACCGCTACCATGGCTTAACCCCACACCCCAGCCGACACTGAGCATACCCGGCAAAATCACCACACCATCCCCCTGCTGTAGCAGAGAGGCTGGAATAGAATCTTCATCAGGTTCATTCAGAATATCTTCCAGTACCTGAACGGCTGACCAGATGGTTGCGGTCTCTTGTCCACCGGCAATCCCCTCCAGAGGAAGCAACATCGACAGCAGTAGAACCAGCGTCGTGATGAGTGGCGATTTCCGCAAGGCCAGTCTCATTTTTTATACATCTCAGCCGGATCTTTCAGTACTGGTGCCGTAGTCTCCCACTGCTGCTCGCTATTCAATTGACGATAAAAACAGCTATGACGTCCAGTATGACATGCGACCCCGCCCCGTTGCTCTACCGTTAGCAGCACCACATCTTCATCACAGTCTACGCGGATCGACCGGACCACTTGCTGATTTCCAGACTCCTCCCCTTTGTGCCAGAGCCGTTTGCGTGAACGTGACCAGTAAACGGCGTGACCACTCTCTTGAGTGAGTTGTAGCGCCTCTCGATTCATCCAGGCAAACATCAGGATATCTCCACTCTCTGCCTCTTGTGCAATCACCGGTACCAGGCCATTACCATCCCAGCGCACCTCACCCAGCCACAGCTGTTCACCACTCATAAACGAACCTCGATCCCCTGTTGGGCCATAAAGGCCTTGGCCTCACCCACGGTATACTCTGCAAAATGGAAGATACTGGCGGCAAGCACTGCGTCAGCCCCCCCTTTGAGGACTCCATCCGCAAGATGTTGAAGGTTTCCAACACCACCCGAGGCGATCAACGGTACTGAAACCGCTTCACTCACCGCCTTGTTAAGCGGTAGATTAAACCCTTGCTTGGTACCATCACGATCCATGCTGGTCAGCAGAATCTCACCCGCACCGTACTCCACCATCTTCTGTGACCACTCTATAGCGTCAATTCCAGTCGCCTTGCGCCCGCCATGGGTGAAAATCTCCCATTTAAGTGGCTCTCCATCGGCAGAGACCCTTTTTGCATCCACTGCAACCACAATGCACTGTGAACCAAAACGATTAGAGGCCTCTCTCACAAACTCGGGGTTAAACACAGCGGCTGTATTAATCGCCACTTTATCTGCACCCGCATTGAGCATACGCCGTACATCAGCTACCTCGCGGATCCCTCCTCCCACGGTAAGCGGGATAAAGACCTGACCTGCCACCTCCTCGACTACATGGACAATGGTGTCGCGCCCTTCGTGGCTGGCCGTAATATCAAGAAAGGTGATCTCATCAGCCCCTTCCTCATCATAACGACGCGCCACCTCGACCGGATCACCCGCATCGCGGATATCGACAAACTGCACTCCTTTAACCACTCGCCCTTGATCTACATCCAGACAGGGAATAATACGTTTCGCAAGACTCATTGTTTGATCCTACTGTTGGTTATCGGAGTAGGACTGCGCTTCAGCAAAATCGAGAGTCCCCTCATAGATAGCACGCCCTGTAATCGCCCCCATAATGCCGTGGTCAGCTACGGCGCAGAGTCCCTCAATATCCCCCATGTTGGTGATACCACCCGAGGCAATAATGGGGATATTGACTGCATCAGCCAGATTGCGAGTGGCCTCTACGTTAACACCCTGCATCATGCCATCACGACTGATGTCCGTGTAGACGATGGCTGAGACGCCATCCGCTTCAAACGATTTGGCCACATCGGTTGCATTCTGATTTGAGACCTCAGCCCAGCCCTTGATCGCTACCATGCCGTCTTTGGCATCGATTCCGACAATCACATGGCCCGCAAACTCTCTACAGAGTGCGCGGATAAAGTCCGGCTCTGTGATCGCCTTGGTGCCAATAATGACATACTGCACACCGGCATCAATATAGGTCTGTACGGTCTCACGGGTACGAATTCCACCACCAATCTGAATCGGCAGGTCCGGATAAGCGGCTGCAATGGCGTGAACCACATCCGCATTCTTCGGTTCGCCATCAAAGGCTCCATTGAGATCAACCAGATGGAGACGCCGTGCACCCTGTTCTACCCACTGTGCTGCCATCGACACCGGGTCATCCGAAAAGACCGTTTCATCTTCCATAATGCCCTGACGAAGGCGAACACACTTCCCATCTTTCAGATCAATGGCGGGGATAATTAACATAGATAGGTTCTCACGCAAAAACGCCGAGGCGCAAAAAGTTAAAGAGAGACCAATGGAACATGGTTACTTACCATTCCACTGGGTAAAATTTTGCAGCAGCTGTAACCCTGCATGTTGACTTTTCTCTGGGTGAAACTGAGTGGCAAAGATGTTGTCGCGCTGCAGCGCACAGGCAAACTCAAAACCGTAACAGCTGGTTGCTGCGACTTCGTCATCACTATCAGGAACCACGTAGTAGCTATGGACAAAATAGAAGCGGCTCTGATCTTCAATTTGAGACCACATTGGGTGGTCGGACTGCTTTACCTGATTCCAACCCATATGAGGGATCTTTAACCGCGCCTGAGTCTCACTCTCCGGATCAATCAGTGGCTTTGGAAACCGCTTTACCTCCCCCGGTAAAATCGATAACCCCTCTGTTCCCTCATTCTCTTCACTGTAGTCAAGCAGCAGTTGCATTCCCAGACAGACCCCCAAAAAAGGGCGATCAAGCGCTACTTCTTTAATGATCTCAACCAGAGATCGATTCCGCAGTTCCAGCATACAGTCACGCATCGCCCCCACACCGGGAAAGACAATCCGCTCCGCACTACGAATCACCGACACATCATCGGTCACCACAACATTGAGATCCGGGGCAACATGTTCCAGCGCCTTGGAGACAGAGCGCAGGTTTCCCATGCCATAATCAATCACCGCAATGGTCGACATCAGAGTGCGCCCTTGGTGGTGGGTAGTTGACTACCCATCCGCTGATCCGCCGTCAGTGCCATACGCAAGGCACGTCCAAAAGCCTTGAAAATGGTCTCAGCAATATGGTGACTGTTTCTCCCACGAAGGGCATCAATATGGAGCGTCGCCCCAACATGGTTGGTAAACCCCTGGAAAAACTCAAAGAAGAGTTCTGTCTCAAAATTCCCTATGGTTCCCGCAGGAAAGTCCACATGGAACTCAAGACCAGGGCGACCGGAAAAGTCGATAACAACCCGTGACAATGCTTCATCCAGTGGCACATAGGCATGGCCATAACGCGCAATACCACGCTTATCCGATAGTGCCTGCGCAACTGCCTGACCTATAGCGATACCGATATCTTCAACCGTGTGGTGCCCATCAATATGGAGGTCACCTTTAGCAGAAACCTTAAGATCAATCAGCCCATGACGCGCCACCTGATCCAGCATATGTTCCAGAAACGGTACACCGGTATTGAGATCAGAAGATCCATTGCCATCCAGATCTACCGAGACCTGAATCTGAGTCTCCAAAGTATTTCGCTCAATGGTTGCGGTACGATTTGTCATCAGCAGCTCGATTTCTCTTCTAAATAATTACGGTTTTCAATTGGTAGAATACCTTGTTACGGCTCCAGTTTGAATACTTGAGTAGTCAATGCTATAAAAATTGATTAAGATCAGTAGCAGGAGAGGGTTCAAACCATATTTAGGGCATCCCTAATAGATAGTATTTTTCTTATGAGATTCAGACTACAGTGCTCAAGGCAGCGCCGTGTAGAAACAAATATATAAAGTTTTGAGTCTGGAGCTAATGCCAAATCATTGAGAGAAGTACACTATTTTAGAGACGCTCTTTAAAGGAAAAAACAGGTTGTTTCAATGACACAACAAAAACTGACAGCAGTAGACTGCCCACAATGTGAACTGAGCGATGTATGCCGCCACCATGGTGAGGATGTGGCAAGCGCGACATTGGGAGAACAGACCCCGAAAAATAGTCTTCCCAAAGGGGAGTTTGTCTGCATTGAGGGGGAACCCTTTGAAAATCTTTACGCCATTCACCAAGGGGCTTTCAAAAGCGTTGTTTCGCTCTCTTCTGATGAAAATCGAGTAACCGGATTTTATTTCGCTGGTGAAATTATTGGATCAGAGGCAGTCTGTGCCAATGAATATGGGCGTTCTGTTGTTGCGCTACAAGACAGTGAAGTCTGCATCATCGAAAAAAGTGCCTTTTCAATCGATGGCGACGATCAGCAGGTGATCCGTCAGGGTTTGCTGGTTGCCATGAGCCATCAGGTGAGAAATGAGCAGTGGACAGGACTAATGGCAGCTCACCGTGCAGAATCTCGCGTTGCCCTATTTCTCTTTATGGTCTCTAAGCGACTTGAGTTTCATGGCTTTCCCACCAATGAATTTAGACTACCCATGTCCAGAGAGGATATTGCCAGTTATCTCGGCCTTGCTGTTGAGACTGTTAGCCGCTCCTTTCAAAAACTGAAAAATGCGGGGCTGATTCAGGTCAGTGGCCGCAATGTAACCTTGGTAAGCCGATCGGCTCTGCAAGAATTTGAGTAGTTGCCCTCAGCTATTTTTCCTTTAGGTCTAACTACAGCTTTGACGATCAGACCTGCAATATAAAGGTTGCCGGCCCTTCGTTCACCAGAGAGACCCGCATATCCGCACCAAACTCACCCTGCCCAACCTCGGCATGTGCGGTGTGGGCATGTGCTACCAATAAATTATAGAGCCGCTCCCCCTCTGCAGGAGATGCTGCTGTAGAAAATCCGGGGCGTAACCCCTTTCGGGTATCGGCTGCCAGGGTAAATTGTGGCACCAGCAGCAGCCCCCCCTCAATCTGCTTCAAAGAGTGGTTCATCTGCCCACCCTCATCCTCAAAGACCCGATAATTCAAAATTTTGTGCAGGAGTTTATCAACGCTGGAATCTATATCTTGTGGCTCAATACCCACCAACACCAACAGTCCTGCACCAATCTTTCCTATCCCCTTGCCCGCTACAGAGACCTCAGCTTGTGAGACACGTTGCAGTAAGCCGATCACCGGGCAAATGGAAACATCAACTTCTCCGGCTCGGTAAACAGATTAATATCATACGCCATGCGCCCCATATTCTGGTCCATCCTCGCCATCGCACCACTCATCATGTTGATGTCCTGACTCATACCGGTGATAGAACTGGACATATCACCAATATTGACGGTCATTCCATCAATACGTCCCGCCATGGTCGCGATATTGAGGTTTAACTGATGCATATCCTGACTCATTCCCCCCATATTGGCAGACATCGACTGCATCCCAATACGAACTTTTCTGAAATCCTCAGACATCACCGCCTGCCCCTGCTCCATGCTCACGGCCATTGTGGACATCCGGGTACGCATATCCCGCATATCCTGAGACATGCTGGTGACATCCTTACCCATCTGTACTACAGCGCTGGTCATCTGGTGCATGTTGACCCCCATGCTGAACATGAAGAGCCCCATTCCTCCACCAGCCACTATGGCTGCTAACAGAAGTGGTTTGCTTACACTACTCTTCTCCGGAGAAGTACCGGAGGATTCTGATTTAATTGGATCCATGATGCTATTCTAACACTGCTCCCACGGTAATTGACGATATCTCCATCCACCCACGCTACTTCGTTGGTGTTTTTCGTTGAGCTCCCCCTCGAACCCCTCATCAATATTATAAATTTCAGTAAACCCATCTTCAACCAGCCGCTTGCCCGCTTCCAGAGAACGCTTACCACTACGGCAGATCAGAATCACCGGTGCGCTGTTAAAGGTGGAGCCCTCATGAACTCCACCCAGTAACAATTTGCGAATATCGGTCGTGAATTCCGGGTTGATCTCCCAATCCGGCTCATCAATCCATGGAATATGGACCGCCCCCACGGGGTGCCCGACAAAAAGAAATTCCATGCTGGAACGTACATCAACCAGCAGAATACGTGGATTATCCTGTACCATCTGCCATGCTTCGGCTGGTGTGACTGATTTGATCTCATTTGAAGTCATTGTCTCCCCCTTGAACGGCAAGCGCCGTATATTTTGATCAGATGCCTAATATTAATTGAGTTTTCTCAAAGAGTAAAAAAAGCGTGCAAAACCGACTCCATCATAAACCTCCAAAATCACTATTGCGTCAAGTAGGTCGAGCCATTGCTGACCATGAGATGATCCATGAAGGGGACCGACTGATGCTCGGTCTCTCAGGCGGAAAAGATTCTCTCTCACTACTACACATCCTGCTTCATCTACAGCGTCATGCTCCCATCCACTTTGAGATTGCTGCGATCACGGTTGATCCACAGATGGAGACCTTTAAACCGGCTGTGCTGCGGGAATATATGGCTTCACTGGGGGTCACCTGGTTTATGGTGGAGCAACCCATTATGGCACAGGCTGAAAATCATATGAAAGGGGACTCTTACTGCTCCTGGTGTGCGCGAATGAAACGGGGGGTGATGTACACCACCCTGCGCAGAGAGGGTTACAACGTTTTGGCGCTGGCGCAACATCTGGATGATCTGGCTGAGAGCTTTCTGATGTCAGCCTTTCATGAGGGGCGGCTCAACACCATGAAGGCCCACTACACCATTGCAGCAGAAGACCTTCGGGTGATACGACCTCTGGTCTATGCACGGGAGCGCCAACTGGCTGACTTTGCGGTTGAAGCAGACCTGCCCGTTGTGGCTGAGAACTGCCCAGCCTGCTATACCAAACCGACGCAACGCGCACACATGAAGGCACTACTGGCCCAAGAGGAACAGACCACTCCTCACCTATTCAAAACGCTGCTTTCAACCATGAAACCACTGCTGGAACGAAACTCAGCCTGAGAAGCTTAAGGAACCCGTTTGCTGATCACTCTGCAGAATCCTGTATCAGTGCCAACATCTGATCAACCGAGAGCTTACCGCTCTGATCACTTCCTTCCAGTAGCTGATCAGCAAGGTCACGTTTATGCTGATGGAGATCAACAATTTTCTCTTCAATCGTACCCTTTACCACCAACCGGTAGATGGTAACCGGTCGGGTCTGCCCCATCCGATGGGCACGATCAGAGGCTTGATCTTCAACCGCCGGGTTCCACCAGGGGTCCATGTGAATCACATAGTCCGCTGCCGTCAGGTTGAGACCTGAGCCACCCGCTTTAAGGCTAATCAGAAACAGCTCCCCCTCCCCCCCCTGGAAGGCATCCACTGCCTGTTTTCGCTTGCCAACCGGGGTAGAGCCATCGAGATACTGGTAACCAATTCCCCGGTTATCCAGGTATTCACGAATCAGGCTGAGGTGGCTGACAAACTGGCTGAAGACCAGAGCACGATGACCGTTTTCCAATAGTTCCTCCACCACTTCAGCAAAAACACGATGCTTGGCACTGGTGATGGCAGATTCAGAATCGATCAACCTGGGGTGACAGCAGGCCTGACGCAAGCGGGTAATCTCCGCCAAAATCTGTAAATGTTGTGGCCCGCCGGATGCACCTTGTCGCAACATATTGATGCGCTCGACCGAGCGTTGGCGCAGCGCCTCCATAAATACCGCCTCCTCTTCACGCATCTCCACATGCAGGGTGATTTCGGTACGCGGTGGTAACTCGGAGAGTACATCACGTTTCAATCTACGCAGAATAAAGGGGGCAATCAGACTCTTTAACTGCTGTCGCGCATCCTCACTTTTATCCACTTCAATCGGACGTGCGAAGCGTTGATTAAAGCGCTCCAGTGAACCCAGCAGCCCCGGATTGATAAAACGGAACAGATTCCATAACTCTCCCAGATGGTTCTCGATAGGGGTACCGGTAGTAACTACCCGAAAGTTGCCCTGCAGCCCCATCACCGTTTTTGAGCGTTTGGTCGCTGCATTTTTTATTGCCTGTGCCTCATCAACCACCACCGTCTGCCACTCTATCGATTGTAGTAGTTTGGCTTCACGCTGTAACAGACCATAACTACAGATCACCAGATCATAGGGGGCCAGCTGTTCAATTAATACCGTACGCTCCCCGCCGCTGTACTCACCAAAAATCAGCGGGCGCAAGGTCGGGGCAAAACGGCTGGCCTCCTCACTCCAGTTCATACAGACCGAGGTTGGAGCCAACACCAATGTTGGCCCTTGTGCACTGCGTGACAGCGCTATACTCAACGCCTGTAGTGTTTTTCCCAGCCCCATGTCATCGGCAAGACAGGCACCTGCACCCCAGTGGGCAAGACGCGCCATCCATTGGTAACCCTGGAACTGGTAGTCACGCAGATCGGCCTCTAATGTTTTTGGCAGCTCAGGCTCAAGATGGTATGCCTCTTCGATCTTCTCCCGTTGCTCCTCCCAACTGTGATTGGCCTGAAACTCCATCCCTTCCAGCGCCTCTTCCATCGCCGATAGGGCCAATGGATGCACCTTTCCCTCTTCCCCCCCAAAACTTCTCAACATCTCCAGCCGCTTCTGCAGCTCTCGGCTCAGCGCAAGAATTTCACCATCTTCCATCTTCAGAAAGCGTCCATTGGTGTGCTCCATCATCCCCCAAAGCTCTTTGAGCGCAACCACCTGCGTCTGACTCACCTGCAACGTACCTTCCAGCGCAAACCACTCACGGCTCTCCTGCACCCCAACCCGCATCTGCCCCAGGTTAATCTCACTCATTCTCGGGATCTTGGCACCACGCGGCCAATCCAACAGTACCTCTTCATCGGAAAGACTACGCAGGTAGAAGAGCATTTCGAGCGCCTCTTGCGGATCCTCCACCACGCGCTCATCCAGCAGATTATCCTCTTCTACCCCGATAAAGAGTTCCGGTACGATTGACTCGATACCATTCACAATCTCCATCGCACGATGCTGCTCCTGCTGCAGGCTGCGGTGTGCCTGTACCTGTTTTCCATCCACCACGCCAAAAACAACACTGCCCCCCTTGCCGGGATAGAAGCGTGGTCCTGAGGGTCCCAATGGAGCCACCCAAAAACTGAAACGAATTCCATCAGACTCTGGCAAAAGGTGAATATGAGGAATGGTCTCCCCTTGTAGCTGTTTGACCCCCTCGGCAGCACCTCCAATCGCCGAATGTATGGTCAGTAGTGGAGCAATTGCCGTTATGCTCTCCAGTAGCCGCTGCTTGGCAGCCATTGGAATGGTGACCCCAGCTTGCCCCAAAATCTGCGCAACCCTCAAGTGTGGCGGTTCAAAACGGGAAATCACCAGACGACGCCCACCCTCCCAATGAGAACCAATCGAGCCATAACTCCCACTATCCTGCTGTGGAGGATAGGGGGTCAGTTGTACTCTGAGAGACTCTCCCAGCTCAACTTCGACCACCTCCAGCGCTGGCTCCTGCTGCACCACATCGACAGATATCGCACTCTTGTTGTCCAGCTCTACAGCAGGATGGTTGATCAGCTCCCAGAGAGCCCGTTCCAGATTGAGCTCATGAACCAGCTTACGCTGATAACTACTGCCGGAGTAACTCTGTCGTTCACTGATGGTATTACAGATACGATGGTCTTGATCACTCAAATAGGGATACTGATCGCGCTCTTCATGGAGCTTCTTCAGTGCGATTGAACGACCTCGGCTCCAGCCTCCACTCTTGCCCAGTTTCTGCTCTCTGGGATGGAGCAGCGGCAATCCGCGCTCCTGCTTTTCAATACGCCACGCCAGCCGTTTGACCTCTTGCTCTTGCGGTGCCACCTCCTGCTGCTGTGCCATACCTGAAATGGCATCCAGCACCATCTCCCATCTCTGTTTAGGGCGAATCAGGCTGGCCCAACCCTTCAATTCTGTTGATTGCAGACCACTCTCTGTCTCTTGAATCTGCTGTTGTAATTGATCAAACTGTTGACGATAGAGTCCGATGCCCACCTCATCTGCTCGAGCCAGGTACTGCTGTAACGACTCCAACAGCTCCACACTCAAGGTTTCACCGGTCCAAAAACGGGCAATGGCCTGAATCAACTGATCCCATGCGGAGTGGATACGCCCCCGTTGCAGTAGCGCACACTGCTTGACCTCGATCTCCCCCATCAATAGCTGCGCAACCTCTTTCATCATTGCCACTGAGAGTGTAAAGGTATCATCCAACAGTGATCCCAGTTCTGACTCCAGCATGTTCGCATGTTGATCAGCCAGCACCACCACACGCTGTAGTGATGCAAAATCACCCGCCCTCAGATAGAGCATTTGTAAAAATAGCGGACCCGGCCCATCCACCAGTACCTCTTGCTCTTGAGTGGGTTCCAGCAGAGTCTGTGCAGTATCATATTCCCCCCGGACCATGGCACACCAGCCACGCAACTGATTGCTGCGGGGATCATCCAGCCCCTCCAACAGAGCCAGAGCCTCAGCTGCCTCCCCCCGATAGATGCGAAACAGTGCAGCCGTGTGTGCGACCGCAATCTGCTCTCCACTACTGGGTTCAACCTGGTTAACCCAAAAATCCCATAACAGCGGTGTTCCATCCACCTCCAACAGATCTGTACGGATCGCCCCCACCAAGGCATGGTAGTGGAGCCAATCGGGGAGTCTTTGCAACCACTGCTGCTGTACCGGAAAATAACAGAAGTTGGTAATCACCTCCTCTTTGTCTGCCGTAAGCAGCCCCTGCCAGGGATCGCTTTGATCCAGATCCAACCACCTCTTGAGGTACTCCATATCCCCGCGATAGAAGGCAAGGCGCAGTGGACGCATCTCCGGGTCAACACCAGCGGCCCAATAACCGGCACTGATCTGGCGGTTGATCACACGGGTCACCTCCTCTACCAAGCCGTCCAATACCAGCTGTCGAGAAAGCAGGTCGACTAAAAATCGACTGCAGCGCAGACGCTCTCCATCATCGGTGATCCACTCCTGCTCCTCCCACTTTCTACGCCATTGTGGCAGCATTTTTTTATAACGTGAGGCCAGGGGCGTCTCATCTGTGCTTTTCCACTGTAGTAGGGCCAGCAGCCGCTCCAGGGTTGCTGAAGGCAGAGGTAAATCTGCCAGTGACAGCACCTGCAACACACGCTGCTCATCTGCTGAACAGTCACTCTCAAAGGCGCTGTAATAGCTCTCGAATCCAGGCCAATGTGGCTGGTTATCACTACTGTTTGTATTCATTGACAGGTTCTGCTGAGGGGTTAAACCTCGGCCAGATCTCCCCGCTTCTCTAACCAGCTCTTACGATCAGAAGCACGTTTTTTCGCCAGCAGCATATCCATAATCGAGTGGCTATCATCTCCTGATTCGATGGTCAGTTGCACCAAACGTCGGGTCTCTGATGCCATGGTGGTCTCTCTCAGCTGTAACGGGTTCATCTCACCCAGCCCTTTGAAACGCTGTACGTTAACTTTACCTCGCTTTTTCTCGGCGGTAATTCGATCCAAAATCCCCTGTTTCTCGGCATCATCCAGGGCGTAATAGACCTCTTTCCCTACATCAATACGATAGAGAGGCGGCATCGCCACATAGACATGCCCCGCCATCACCAGGTTTGGGAAATGGCGCAAGAAGAGTGCGCAGAGCAGTGTAGCGATATGAAGTCCATCTGAATCTGCATCCGCAAGAATACAAATTTTTCCATAACGTAGTCCACCAAGTTCACTGCTCCCCGGCTCCATCCCCAAGGCTACCGAGATATCATGCACCTCTTGAGAAGCGAGCACCTGCATCGGGTCAACTTCCCAGGTATTCAAAATCTTGCCACGTAGCGGCATAATCGCCTGAAATTCACGGTCACGCGCCTGTTTGGCGGAACCGCCTGCTGAATCACCCTCTACCAGAAACAGCTCCCCCTGCATGGGGTCTGCTGTAGAGCAGTCTGCCAATTTACCTGGCAAGGCTGGCCCACTGGTAATCTTTTTGCGCACCACTTTTTTACGGCTGCGCATCCGGCTCTGTGCATTATTGATCGCCAACTCGGCAATCTGCTCACCCAGGGCAGGGTGCTCATTCAGCCAGAGGCTAAAGGCATCTTTAACTACCCCGGAGACAAAGGCGGCCACCTCTCTGGAGGAGAGACGCTCTTTAGTCTGCCCGGCAAATTGTGGATCTGCCATCTTGACTGAAAGGATGTAACTCACCCGTTCCCACACGTCTTCTGGCGTCAGCTTGACTCCCCGTGGTAACAAATTACGAAATTCGCAAAATTCACGCACCCCTTCCGTTAATCCTGCTCGCAAGCCATTTACATGAGTCCCTCCCTGTGGGGTTGGTACCAGATTCACATAACTCTCATTGACCGATTCGCCCCCCTCCGGTAACCAGGCCACGGCCCACTCTGCCCCCTCATGTTCACTGTTACTGACCCCCATAAAGGGCTCTTCTTCCGGCACAGAGGGCAGATCCCCGATCTGGCTCATCAAATACTGCTTGAGACCATCCTCATAGTGCCAATCATCTTCTTCACCACTCGCCTCATCTTTAAGGATGATACGCAGCCCAGGCTGCAGCACCGCCTTGGCACGCATCAGATGACGTAGTTTAGGTAGTGAAATCTTAGGGGAGTCAAAATACGAGACATCGGGCCAGAAGCGGATGGTAGTGCCGGTATTACGCTTTCCTACCGTACCGATCTGTTCCAGGTCACTGCGCTTTTCACCATTGGCGAAGGCCATATTCATCTCTCGACCATCACGGCGTACCCACACCTCCAGATTTTTAGAGAGTGCATTGACTACCGAGACCCCAACACCATGAAGGCCTCCGGAGAACTGGTAGTTGTTACCGGAGAATTTGCCGCCTGCATGGAGACGGGTGAGGATCACCTCGATACCGGGCACCCCCTCTTCAGGGTGTATATCCGTGGGCATGCCCCGCCCATTGTCCTCAACTGAAACAGAACCATCTTTGTGGATCATTACCTGAATACGGTCGGCGTGACCTGCCATCGCCTCATCGACGCTATTATCCAGCACCTCCTGAATCAGATGGTTCGGACGGGTGGTATCAGTGTACATCCCTGGACGTTTGCGGACCGGGTCCAGACCGGAGAGTACCTCAATCGCTGAGGCGTCGTAGTTAGACATAGCTTTTTTTAGTTCTTAACGGTTATATTTAATTTGATCAATAATCTCTGCAACACTCTTCGGGCTATCCGTAATTCGGTCACAGACCATGCCTTTCAAGAGTGCCTTGCGGAAGAAGTCGCCCCCTTTAATGGCCTTCCATGTTGCACTCTCATTGAGCATAAATTCACCATTCACTCCGAAGGCATAGTTTTTGTACTCTCTGACTGTGCAGCGCAACCCGTCATAAAACACGTTGGTCGCCCCACTACGTGTCTGGATTGCCACTGAATAACGGACCACATAATCATCCGCAATGGAGAGAGACCGAGTATCGAGGAAGTACTGATGGTGTTGTGTAGCCGGGTTGTCCACTGTGAACTCTAACAAGTTCTCTTGTTGTGGATAGGGCGGAATGGTCACTTCAGCCTCCTTCCAGGCCTCTCCCTCTTCAAACCATTCATTCTTGCCACTGTTATCCCACCACTCTCCAGCGGCATATGCCGTGATTGGTAGGCAGATAAATATCAATAGAGTCGGTATAATCGTCTGCTTCATCTGCATATTATCTATTGAATTCGATCTTAAACCCACCTTAATTAGCTAGAAAAATGGCCCCACGTAAAAAAACTGCTGTTAAAAATGAGAACACTCCATTTAACTTTGAGAAGACCCTCAATGAGTTAGAGCAACTTGTGTCCTTAATGGAAGGTGGTGAATTACCGCTTGAGGAGTCTCTAAAAAAGTTTGAACAGGGCATCCAGCTAATTCGAGGCTGCCAGGTTGCATTAACCGAAGCTGAACAGAAAGTGGAGATCTTGACCCAGCAAGGGTTAAAACCTTTCGACGCCGCATGAACGACCACTTTCAACAATGGCAACAGCGTGTCGAAGCCACCATCAAAAGATCTCTTCCTACTGTAGAAACTCACCCCGAGCGACTTCATCAGGCAATGCATTATGCACTGTTTAATGGCGGTAAACGAATCCGTCCAATGATTACCTACGCTACCGCAGAGTTGTTGGGCATCGAGCTAGAGCAGGTCGACCCCGCTGCTGCTGCCATTGAGATGATTCACGCCTACTCACTGATCCATGATGATCTACCTGCCATGGATGATGACGCACTGCGCCGGGGCCAACCCACATGCCATATGGCATTCGATGAGGCCACCGCCATCCTGGCAGGCGATGCACTACAAACAGCTGCATTTGAGACTCTGGTGATGACAGATGCCTCCAGTGAAATTCGTCTGGGGTGGATACAACAGCTGGCCTTCGCCAGTGGTGCTGCAGGCATGGTTGGTGGACAGATGATCGATCTGGAGTCTGAACAAAAGCACGTTGATGCCGATTCACTGCGGATGATGCATAACAAGAAGACCGGGGCACTGATTCAGGCCTCTGTCCTGATGGGTGCGACACCCGCCCAGCCAGGCTCTGATACTCTGGATAATCTACAACGATATGCAGAAACCATCGGTCTCGCCTTTCAGGTACAAGATGACATCCTCGACGTTGAAGGAGAGAGCGCTATCATTGGCAAGCCACAAGGGTCTGATCAACAGCAGGGGAAAAGTACATTTGTCAGCCTGTTCGGTGTTGATGGGGCAAAGCGGCAGCTCAGCACACTCTACCAGCAGTCGATGGATAGCCTCTCTGCACTCAATGGCGGTACAAGCCAGCTTGCCGAAATCACACACTATGTGATTCAGAGAGACCACTGAGAACCATGGATAAGCCCACTCCACTGACCCCTCTTCTGGATCAGACCTCCAGCCCTCAGCTACTGCGCCAACTCAACTCTTCTGAATTACCGGAGCTTGCTCAACAACTTCGTGATTTCATGATTCACTCGGTTGAGAAGACCGGGGGGCATCTCGCCTCCAGCCTTGGCGTGGTGGAGTTGTCCATTGCACTTCACTATATCTATAACACCCCAGAGGACCGCCTGGTATGGGATGTCGGACACCAGTGTTATCCACACAAGATTCTGACCGGACGTAAAGAGGCGATGACCACCCTGCGTCAGCAAGGGGGTATCTCCGGTTTTACCAAAAGAGGCGAGAGTCCATACGACCCTTTTGGTGCCGGTCACTCCAGCACCTCGATCAGCGCTGCACTGGGGATGGCAATCGCCTCTAAACAGGCCTCTAACAATCGCCAGACGGTTGCAGTCATCGGTGATGGCGCTTTAACCGGTGGAATGGCCTTTGAGGCACTCAACCATGCCGGTGAATCCAATGCTGACCTGTTGGTCGTGCTCAACGATAATGATATGTCGATCTCAGAAAATGTGGGGGGCCTCTCCCGTTATCTGGGGCGAATACTCACCAGCTCTACCTATAGCCAGATGCGGGAGACCAGTAAAAAGGTGCTGAGCCACCTACCCGGAGCGTGGGATCTGGCGCGTAAAACCGAAGAGCACATGAAGGGGATGGTGGTGCCTGGAACACTCTTTGAGGAGTTAGGGTTCAACTATGCAGGCCCTGTCGACGGCCATGATCTTCCCGCTCTGGTACGTGCATTACGTACTCTGCATACCTTGAAAGGGCCACGGTTTCTCCACATTATCACCCAGAAAGGGCGGGGCTATACCCCTGCAGAACAGGACCCCCTGAAATATCACGGTATAGGTCGTATCGAGCCTGCACTGAAAGTTAACCAACAACCTGACTCTAAGAATACTGTCACCTATACAGAAATCTTTGGTGAGTGGCTCTGCAACAGCGTTGAGAAATATCCACAACTGATCGCCATTACCCCGGCGATGATGAGTGGCTCTGGAATGGTGAAATTTGCCAAACAGTATCCTGACCACTTTATTGATGTCGGCATTGCAGAGCAACATGCCGTAACCCTGGCTGCAGGGCTTGCAACAGAGAACCGACACCCCATTGTTGCCGTCTACTCCACCTTTCTACAGCGTGGATACGATCAGTTGATCCATGATGTGGCACTACAAAACCTGCCCGTACTGTTTGCCATTGACCGTGCAGGGTTGGTTGGTGCAGACGGCGCAACCCATACCGGTGCATTTGATATCAGCTTTCTGCGTATTATTCCCAATATGGTGGTAATGACCCCTTCCAGTGGAGCAGAGTGTCAACAGATGCTTGACTGTGCGCTAGAACATCCTGGACCCGCTGCTATCCGCTACCCCCGAGCCACTACACCCGCTATTGCAGAGAAGCTTAATACTATTGACCCGATTAAACTGGGTAGAGGCGTGGTGTGTCGCTCAGGAGAAAGCACTGCTCTGCTGGTCTTTGGACCTCTGCTAGAACCCGCACTTATCGCTGCAGAGCAGATCAATGCCACTGTGGTCGATATGCGCTTTGTGGCTCCACTGGATCAGCAGCTTCTACTGCAGATCGCCCAGTCTCACCAACATCTGATAACCATTGAAGAGAATGTGGTTGCGGGAGGTGCCGGTAGTGGTGTTAATGAATTTCTGTTATCCAACCAGATCCAGTGCCCCATCCTTAACCTTGGCTTACCAAATCACTTTGTTGAGCAGGGAGAAAGAGATACACTACTGCGTTTATATCGGCTGGACAGTGATGGTATACTTGACTCTATTAGTCGGTTTCTATCGACTGAACAGCGATAGCCCAGACCGAGAACAGTCTTGCAGCAAGGAACATTTAACTGACCGAAATGGCCGGCCAATTTACATTACGAACCATCAGCGACTTTGCCGCTGCCCATAGCCTGCGAGAATACCCAGGGGACTGTCAGCGCCTGCATGGTCATAACTGGAAAGTTGAAGTTGAGATCTCAGCCAGCGAGCTGGATGCTCTCGGTATGGTGGTCGACTTCAAAGAGATCAAAAAGGTGACTCGTGAAGCCACTGACCGACTCGACCACCGTTACTTGAATGAGCTAGAGCCTTTTAACCAAATCAACCCAACGGCAGAGAACATTGCCCGCACCCTCTACCAGCAGATTTCTGCTGGCCTGAATAGTGAGCGGGTCCATGTGGATGCAGTCACCGTATGGGAAACCGAGCGTGCCTCAGCACGCTATTGTGAATAACCAATAAAGAGAGAGTTTCCATGAGCGATAACAGCATGGTTGATGTACAGAGCAGCACTGATACCCGTCAGATCCCCATCGACAAAGTGGGCATCAAGGATATCCGTCACCCGGTAGTCATCAAGGATCGCACCGGCAAGGAGCAGCACACCGTTGCCAACTTCAATATGTATGTCAGCCTTCCCCAGCATTTCAAAGGGACCCATATGTCCCGCTTTGTACGCATCCTCAACCAGCATGACTATGAGATTACCACCGATAGCTTCAAAGCGATGCTCAGTGAAATGGTAGAGACACTGGAGGCTATGACAGGCCATATTGAGATGTCTTTCCCTTTCTTCGTCAACAAGAAGGCTCCTATCAGCGGGATCAAGAGCCTGATCGACTATCAGGTCACCTTTATCGGTGAGATCGTTGATGGTGAACCGGTCATCAATGTAAAGGTGCTGGTACCCGCCACCAGCCTCTGCCCCTGCTCCAAAGAGATCTCTGACTACGGTGCCCACAACCAGCGTTCACACATCACCGTTAATGCCTGCACGAAAGGCTTTATCTGGATTGAGGACATCATCGATCTTGTCGAGCAAGAGGCCTCTTGCGAGTTGTTTGGTCTTCTCAAGCGTCCCGATGAAAAATATGTAACAGAACGCGCCTATGACAACCCAAAATTTGTGGAAGACCTGGTACGTGATGTTGCCAACCGCCTTAACAACGATAACCGCATTATCTCCTATATTCTGGAGGCAGAGAACTTCGAATCAATTCACAACCACTCTGCCTACGCACTAATCGAGAAGACAAAATAACCATACAAAGGCCGTAGAGAGTGGTCATTACAGATCCGGAAGATTGGGAAACAGCCCCACTCTTGCAGTACCCTCATAGTGCATAAACCTACACTCAAGGAGCACACACCAAGGTGATTCACTACACAGTATCTACTGCAACTCAAGGGCACTACTTTGATATCTGCTGCACCATTGCCTACCCTGACCCTGAAGGACAGCAGCTCTCATTACCGGCATGGATTCCCGGTAGCTATATGATTCGGGATTTTTCCAAAAACATACTTTCAGTGACAGCAACCTCTGCCGGCAGAGAGGTCATTCTGGTTAAACTGGATAAACAGTTATGGCGTGCGATGCCCTGTAGCGGACCACTACAGATTGAGTATCGTGTCTATGCCAAAGACCTCTCTGTGCGTACCGCCTACCTAGATGAGCAACACGGTTTTTTTAATGGTACCAGCCTTTTCCTCTCCGTTGATGGACAAGAGCAGCAACCGCACCAACTCACGTTGATTCAAGCAGCTTCAAACCCAGACTGGAGTGTTGCCACAACTCTGCCGCCTCAGCAGACCGATGAAAATGGCTGGGGCCTCTATCAGTGCCAAAACTATGATGCACTGATCGACCACCCTGTTGAGATGGGCCCTTTCGAATGGGTCAATTTTGAAGTCTATGGGGTACCACACGCCATTGTATTAACCGGCGGAAAACAGGTTGATACTCAACGTCTGGTCAAAGATCTCACTAAAATCTGTAGACACCACACCCGCTTCTTTGGTGACAGTGAGCCGCCTGTCGACCAGTACCTCTTCCTCACCACTGTGGTGGAACAGAGCTATGGAGGTCTGGAACATCGTGACTGTTGCGCACTGATCTGTGCTCCGGAGGATCTGCCCCGTATTGGAGAAGTCGAAGTCAGCGATGGCTACCGAAAGTTTCTGGGACTCTGTAGCCATGAGTATTTCCATCTCTGGAACATCAAACGTATTCGTCCCGAATCCTTCACCCCCTACCAACTGGATGAGGAGTCCTATACCCGCCAGCTCTGGGCCTTTGAGGGGATCACCTCTTATTATGACGACCTCGCTCTGGTGCAGTGTGGAATCATCCCTGAAGAGAGCTATCTGGAGCTGCTGGGGCAGACGCTGACACGGCTACAACGCAGCCGGGGACAACTGGTTCAATCTGTGACTGACTCCAGTCTGGATGCCTGGACCAAATTCTATAAACAAGATGAAAATGCCAACAATGCGGTCATCAGCTACTATGTCAAAGGGGCTGTAATCGCCTTGATGGTTGATCTCTACCTGCGAGAGAAGAGCCACGGCGATATCTCCCTGAGGATGGTGATGCAACTACTCTGGGAGGTCTATGGAAAAACACAGTGTGGTGTGCCCGAAACAACCATTGAACAGCTCTGCCACCAGGTTGCTGACTGCGAAATTCCATTTTTGGATGATGCCCTCTATGCGACAAAACCGCTAGAGCTTGGCCCCATTCTGGAGAAGGTGGGCATCCGTTATCGGCTCCGTCCTACAACCTCAAACCGTGATTCCGGGGGCTGCTGGATTGAAAAACAGCCAATCAGTTGGCTTGGCCTGCTCTATAAAGAGCAGACTAATTCAATCAAGGTTACCCATGTTTCTGATAACAGCCCTGCCCAACAGGCCCATATCGCCACAGGTGATCACATTATTGCCTTAAATCAATTACAGGCCAAACCAGAACGGGTACAAAGTATCCTCAATCAACAGTTACCCGGTAGCGAACTCCATCTCCACCTCTTCCGTCGTGGAGAGCTGTTGGAGAAGACCGTAATTTTAGCAACACCACCGGAAGATACCGTTGTACTGGAAAAAGTGGATCAGCCTTCCTCTACACAAACCACACTGCAACAGCAGTGGTTAGGAAGCTTCTGATCTCTGTTTTGTAAGCTGTTTTAAACGGAGAGAGACCGTGATACTTAATATTGAACAACCCTCTGATGCTCCACCTCCGTTCGCCCTGTTTCAACTTGGCTTTCGACCCTTTTTTCTGGGTGCGGCACTCTATAGTGTAATCGCTGTTCTATTCTGGACACTGGCCTACAGTTTTCAGTGGTCTCCAAGCGCAATCCAACAATGGGGAAACCCGTTCTGGTGGCATGGTCATGAAATGATCTTCGGTTATGGAATGGCAGTTGTGGCCGGTTTTCTGCTGACTGCCAGCATGAACTGGACCGGAGTTCAGACTATCCGCTTTACACCGCTGACTCTGCTCTTCGCAAGCTGGCTACTTGCCCGCCTTCTACCCTGGATACCTGGAGCAACACTCTCCATGGTAGCTCTATTTGATCTACTCTTCCTGTTGGCACTCACGGCTGCAGTCACTCATCCACTCTATAAGGCACGTCAATGGGATCAAGTACGGATTTTCACCTCAAAATTGAGCCTTGTTTTTGTCTGTAACCTCACCTTCTATCTCGGGATGTTCAACTACATTGAGGGGGGAGAACGAATCGGTCTCTACGGAGCAACCTATCTTATTCTGGCACTGATCCTCACCCTGGGTCGCCGTGTCTTCCCCTTCTTTATTGAAAAAGGGGTCAACCATGACGGCAGTGGCTCCTCCATCACACTCAAAAACTCCAAACTACTCGACCTCTCCAGTCTTACCCTATTTCTGCTATTTGCCCTGGCCGATCTATTTATCTCTCAAACACAGGTGATTGGGGGGTTGGCATTGGCACTTGTGGTCATACACAGTATTCGTTTCTACAACTGGTACACCCCGCATATCTGGAAAAAACCACTGCTCTGGGTTTTAATGGTGGGCTACGGTTGGATGATTATCGGCTTTCTGCTCAAGGCATTGGCAACTGCAGGGTTCGTCTCCCCTTACCTCGCTCTTCACGCCTTCACCTACGGCGCAGTCGGGACCGTTACCATCGGCATGATGGCCCGGGTATCTCTGGGCCATACAGGGCGAAGTGTCTTCAATCCACCAAAGGGGCTCAATCTGATTTTTGGACTACTGACCGCAGGGGCCTTTGTACGCATACTGCTGCCACTACTGTACCCACAACAGTCTATAAATTGGATGTTACTCTCACAACTGCTGTGGACAGCCACCTTCTCACTCTTTGCATGGCACTATGCGACCATGCTGATTCGGCCCCGAATTGATGGTCGCCCCGGGTAATTTGAACCATTACAGTATTGTGCTGAATAGTTGCTCTACAACTTACCCTGCTGCCTGCTCAATCAATTCATATGTCATCTGATAGCATTCGCGGCACAGTTCTTTGAATAGGTCATAATCACTATTCACTGCGTTGCAGTGCGGTACGCACGATATACTGGATAGCGCCCCTTTGTCATCCGGACAACTCTATGACAGATACGGACATTTTAATATTAATATGTCCGTTCTGTTGGCTGCATTCCCACAACTAGGGCTGCCCGAGGATCTATCAAAAGTGCTGATAACCCCGGCTGGCAGGACTCCAGTCACCACTCCATTTCAACTGGTTTCCCTTCTCGACCTCCCCCACTACCGTGATGGGCACCGCAATCTCTTCCAGCTCTCGGCAGAGTAGTGGGTACGCCTCTTGAGGCAGGGTAAAACAGAGCTGATATTCATCTCCGGCAACCAAAGCAAAGTTCAATTGCTGCTCTACACTCAGTTCAGCCAGTGCCGGATGGAAGGGAATAGACTCTAGGTCAAGTTTCGCACCCACTCCGCTTCGCTGCAGTATGTGCTCTAAATCTGCCAACAAACCATCCGAAACATCAACCATCGCTGAGGCATAACCCCGCAGTCGCAACCCTGCTTCGACACAAGGCATAGGACGCTCTAGGTGGTGACGAATGTTCGCTGCTTCTTGACCTTGCTGCAATTGCTGTAGAGCATAGCCTGCAGCCCCTAGCCGGTTGGTTACACAGATCAGATCTCCAGCTTGTGCACCATCACGACGGATGGCTTTTCCGACAGGCACAACGCCATGCGCCTGCAGTGTCAGCGTTAACGGGCCACGAGTGGTATCTCCACCCACCAGGTCAATCTGATAGTGTGATGCCAGTGCAAACAGCCCCTCTGCAAACTGCTGTAGCCATATTGAATCATTTTCTGGCAGTGTCAGTGCCAATGTTACCCATCTAGGCTCGGCCCCCATTGCCGCAAGATCGCTCAGATTCACTGCCAATAATTTATGGCCCAGGGCCTTCGGATCTACATCCTTGAGAAAATGAACCCCTTCAACCATCGTGTCGACAGAGACCACCAACTGTTCTCCTGGCAGCAGCTGCAGCAGTGCTGCATCATCTCCAATCCCCAACAGGGTCTCTGCGTGGTAGTGCTCCCTTTTCGAGAAGTAATCCTGAATCAGCGAGAATTCAGTTACGGCTTTTGCTCTGCTTTTTCTGCTTCTCATGGGCAGCAAACTCCAGGGTACGCACCTCTCGTGCGACTTTATCCAGTGCTGCATTGATAAACTGGTGACTTTTTGCGGAGCCAAAAGTTTTTGAGAGGTTAATATATTCATTGAGCACCACTCGATAGGGGGTCTCGGGCAGATAGAGCAGCTCATACCCCCCTAAACGCAAGAGCGCTTTCTCCACTGGATCGACCTGCTCAATCTCACGACTCAGATAAGGTGAAAGCTTCTGATCTACTGAGATAACCTCATCAATCAATCCACTGACCAGGTGCTCAAACAGCCCTTGATCTGCTTTATCCAGTATCCCCTCTTCATGAAACTGGCTAACAATCTCTGAAGCAGGCTGTGCCGAGATCGACCACTGATATAGTGCCTGTACTGCCGCACGGCGAGATCTGGAACGCTCTTTACTCATCGTAATGTCGGTATCCGTTATAGCTGCTTGAGCAGATTAACCATCTCAATTGCAGACATCGCCGCTTCAGCACCCTTGTTACCAGCCTTGGTGCCTGAACGTTCAATGGCTTGCTCAATAGTATCCACAGTCAACAGCCCGAAGGTAATGGGTACGCTGCTATCCAGCGAAACGGCTGCCAACCCTTTGGTCGCCTCTCCTGCAACAAAGTCAAAATGTGGTGTACCACCACGGATTACTGCACCAATGGCGATAATGGCATCGTAGTTTCCTTCCGCCATACGCTGCGCTGCAATCGGCATCTCAAAGGCTCCCGGAACACGGACCACATGGATATCTGTCACGTTCGCTCCATGACGAATCAGTGCGTCGATTGCACCATCCAGTAGGCTCTCAACAACAAAACTGTTAAAACGGGCAACTACAATGCCAAAACGCCCCCCCTCTACATTGAGATTAGCCTCTGTTACCTTTATATCACTGTTCATCACTTACTCCTCTCTTCTGCTGCTCTGTACACCCGATGGTGTCTGTTTATCAATATAGTGGAAACTCAGATCAATATGACACTGTCTCAGTCATCTCCAGACCAAACCCGGAGAGGGCATGCATCTTTCTGGGAGTTCCCAGTACACGCATTTTTCGTACTCCCAAATCTATGAGTATCTGTGCGCCCACACCAAAATCCCTCAACTCTCCTGAAGGCTGTTTTGTCTTTGGCTGCGCTGTGCCTGCCCGGTGGTTACGGATACGCTCCACCAGGTCGCTGCTATCGCCCTCTTTGCGCAGCAATAGCAACACGCCATTCTCCTCTTCTGCGATACGTCGCATATCACGATCCAGGGTACGCCCACACCCCTCTCCTTCAACGGAAAAGAGATCACAAAGGGTGTCCAACATATGAACACGTACCAAAATGGGCTGTTCAGGATCAATGACCCCCTTAACCAAAGCAAGATGTACCTCTCCATCAATGGATTCACGGTAGGCTTTGACATGGAAATCACCGTATTGAGTCTGGAGATCACTCTCCGCTTCTGCCTCAACGGTCTTCTCATTGCGAATCCGATACTCAATCAGGTCAGCTACAGTCCCCAGTTTCAGTCCATGCTGCTGTGCAAACACCTCCAAGTCGGGACGGCGGGCCATGGTGCCATCCTCATTCAGGATCTCTACAATCACTGATGAAGGCTCCACTCCTGCCATCCTCGCCAGATCACACCCTGCCTCGGTATGTCCAGCTCGGGTTAATACACCGCCGGGTTGTGCCATCAGTGGAAAAATATGCCCAGGCATCACAATATCTTCAGCTGTCGCATCTGCTGCGGTAGCCGCCTGTACAGTCACTGCGCGATCTGCTGCTGAGATACCGGTTGTGACCCCCTGTGCCGCCTCAATCGAAACGGTAAAGTTGGTACCATGCAGATCACTGTTGGTACCAGTGACCATTAACGGTAAATTGAGCTGCTCACAACGGTTTCGCGTCAATGTCAGGCAGATCAGACCACGACCATAACGTGCCATAAAATTGATATCTTCCGCGGTTGCCTTGGCGGATGCCATTATCAGATCACCCTCATTTTCGCGATCTTCATCATCCATCAATACCACCATCTTTCCCTGGCGAATATCTTCAATAATCTCTTCCGGACTATTCAGTTCCATCTTTTTTCTCTACTCCACGCTGACTCTGTCCAGTGATTCCATCACTGCCAATGAGTGCTCTATTTCATAAATCCATTTTCTGCCAGAAAATCAATACTGATCCCCTCAGCACCCGGTTCGGCTGCACGATCACCGAGCACCATTCGCTCCAGATAACGTGCAATCAAATCAACCTCAAGGTTTACTTGAGTACCCACCCTGAATTGATCCATGGTGGTCTCTTGCAGTGTATGAGGCACAATATTCAAATCAAACAATGCACCGTTCACACCATTCACTGTTAAACTAATTCCATTGACTGTTATTGAACCCTTTTCAGCAATATAGCGCGCCAGCTCATCCGGCGCCTTGATCTGAAAAAAGATCGAGCGTCCATCCTCTGAACGTTGCTGCACTTCACCAACCCCATCCACATGACCACTCACCAGATGGCCTCCCAGTCGCGTGGTTGGCGTTAACGCCTTTTCCAGATTGACGAGTGCCCCTACGGTTAATTGAGCGAAAGCAGTACGTGAGAGCGTCTCACCAGAGACGTCGGCCACAAAGCTGTTTCCAGGCAGTTCAACCGCGGTTAAACAGACCCCATTCACCGCAATGCTATCACCCAACTGCACGTCTCTCAGATCCAGCTTGCCGGTCTCAACCGTAAAACGTGCATCAGCCCCTTTGGGTTCGATACGCGCAATTTTACCGATAGATTCAATGATGCCTGTAAACATGGGGGGAGGATAGTACCATAGAGTGACTGATTTCAAGACCTCACACTGACCTATTCCATAGCAAATCGTCTAGGTGGCTGCCCGAGAATAGAAGTCGTAGCGAGGGGAAGCTGATTTGAGGCAGATTTTGTCATCATTTGAGGCGAATAGTTCTATTTAACGAAAAGGATGGGAAAATATGGCCAAATTCAGCTTTTCCGCAGCAGGCTCTCTATTCTTGGACAACCGCCTGGGATGCGCCATTTCCTCACAACCATAGCTAAAACATCTCCAGGCTACCGGCCCCCACCTTGCCCTGAGTGATCAGCAACTGCTCAAACTCGTTTGCTGGAACAGGTTTCGAAAAGTAGAAGCCCTGTAACTCCTCACACTGATGTTCACGTAAAAAATCTGCCTGAACCTTCGTCTCCACCCCCTCTGCAACCACATCAAACCCCATACTGTGGGCCATCGCAATCACGGCCTTTACCAAGGTCATATCATCTTTTGACGAAGGGATCTCTTTGATAAATTGCTGATCAATTTTGATGATATCGACCGGAAGGCGCTGAAGATAATTTAGGGTTGAATAGCCTGTACCAAAATCATCTACTGCAATCTGTATCCCCGCTGAACGGATTTTCTGCAGAGATCTTGCTGCCTGATCCAGGTTATCAATCGTTGTTGTCTCGGTAATCTCCAGCTTAAACCAGGGAGGGGAGATACCACTTTTTCGAATCACATCAATAAACCACTCTGCCAGAGTCTCCTCTTGCAGCTGAATTGCCGAGAAATTAACCGCAATTCGTACACCAGGAAAGCCTTTTCTAAGCCACTCCAGATGCTGTTCGATGGCCTGCTGCATGACCCACTCTCCGACCATACGAATCAACCCGTTCTGCTCCAATAACGGGATAAAACGGTCTGGCGGTATCGCTCCCAAAGTAGGATGGTGCCAGCGAAGTAGTACTTCACAGCCCACAATCTGTTTATTGATACTGTCTACCTGAGACTGATAGTAGAGTTCAAATTCATTATTCTGCAGTGCTGTGTAGATCGAGCTATTGAGTTCTAGGTCAAACTGGACCTGATCTTTCATCTCCAGCTCAAAGAAAGAGTAACTGTTATCACCTTGCTGACGCGCATACTCCAAAGCCGTTCCTGCACAACGCAACATCGATTCTGCACTGTCACAGTGGCGGGGGAAAAGTGAAATACCTACATTCAGCCCCAGAATCACCTCATCACCACTCAGTTCATAGGGTGCCTTAACCGCGTCAATCACACCAGCAACCACCTGCTCAACAAACTCTATATCATCATACTCATCACAAAGAACAGCAAAATGGTCCCCACCAACCCGGGCAATCAGGCGCTCTTTTGCAACAGAATGTTGAAGACGGGCCGTAACCTCTTTGAGAATAAAGTCACCCAAAAGATGACCATAGACATCATTAATGCGCTTGAAATTGGCCACATCCATAATCAGCAACGCCATCTGCTGACCTCTTAATGAGGCCTCTTTGACCATCTGAGCAAGATAGACCAGAAAAAACTGTCGATTGGGCAGGTCCGTTAAAATATCATAATTGGTGATCTCATAGAGCTCTCTCTGAGTCTTCTTATGGTCTGAAATTGCCCACTCCAGCTGCTGGATATTATTCTGCAATGAGCCATTGAGCGCCTGGATACGCAACTGCGCATTAATTTTTGCCTGTAGCAGAGAGGGGTTAAAGGGTCTGGAAATAAAGTCATCACCACCGGCATCCAGAGCTTGGGTAATCACCTTCTCATCATCCTCTGCCGAGATAAAGATAATGGGCACATAGGATTCACCCTGACTGGATTTGATCTGCCTCGCAGCCTCATACCCATCCATCAACGGCATATGGATATCCATCAGCACAAGGTCTGGTCCTACTTTCTGAAATAGCTGAACCGCCTCAAGGCCATTTTTTGCCTCAATCAATTCATAGCTCTCCTCTCCCAGAACGGCCTTAAGCTGTGCCCTGTTGATGCCGATATCTTCAACAACTAAAACTTTAATAACTTTCATTGAAAAACAGCTATCCAGATCCCCAACCCGGAAAATCTGTCTACGCTACTGTATTCACAATATAGTTTCACATTCATCGCTTAGCTCCTCCCCAAACATTTTATGCCCTCAGAGACTACATCCCCTTTCTCTCAAGTGCCAGAAAAAAATATGGCCCGTTACATCACTCACTGATCTCGGTCCAATTTACGAAAAGCGAGCGCCTCCGCAATATGGTCATGGCTGATCTCAACCTCTCCGGCCAGATCTGCAATAGTACGCGCAACCCGTACGATACGATGATAGCCACGACCTGAAAGCCCAAGACGATCAATTGCATGGCTTAAAAACTGTTTCAAACCATCATTCACTTGTGCATGTTGCTGTAACGCTTCTCCTTGTAGCTGGCTGTTCGCTTGTTGCTGACGCTGCTGTTGACGCTCTCGCGCCACTGCAACCCGTTGGCGCACCAACTCACTGCTCTCAGAGACCGTCTCTTGCAGTCCGGTCAACACTTCCGATGCAACTCGCGGCACCTCTACATGAAGGTCAATGCGATCCAGCAGCGGACCGGAAATACGACCATGATATCGTTTAATTTGATCTGGAGAACAGTGGCACTTCCCTGAACTGTCTCCATGAAAACCACAAGGGCATGGGTTCATCGCAGCAATCAATTGAAACTGTGCCGGAAATTCAGTCTGCGCAGCCGCTCGTGAAATAGTGATTTTTCCTGACTCAATGGGTTCTCGCAACACTTCCAAAACAGAGCGACTGAATTCAGGCAGTTCATCCAGAAACAGTACCCCCTGATGGGCCAGTGAAATCTCTCCGGGCCGGGGATGGCTACCACCTCCGACCAAAGCCACTCCAGAGGCTGTATGGTGTGGGGTTCGAAAAGGACGAACCCCCCAATGAGAGGGGTCAAAATGTGTCTGGTTGACTGAATAGATGGTGGCCGACTCTAATGCCTCCACCTCACTCATCGGTGGCAGGATTCCAGGAAGCGTTGATGAGAGTAGTGTTTTACCGGTTCCAGGCGGTCCAACCAGTAGTAGATGGTGTCCACCTGCAGCAGCAATTTCCAGTGCACGCCGAGCCATCTGTTGTCCCCGCACCTGAGAGAGATCTGTCGCCACACGCTGCTGCTGTCGTTGTGGTCGTCCAACCTGCAGCTCCAGTGGCTGCTGATGAAGCAGGTATGCAACCAACTGCTGAATACTCTCTACCGCTACAATTGAAAGCCCCTCTACATGACTGGCCTCTTCAGCGTTCTCTTTCGGCACAATCAGTATGCGCCCGGCATCTCTCGCCTCTAGTGCTGCGGGCAGAATGCCGCGCACAGGCCGCAGACGTCCATCCAGCGCCAACTCCCCCAATGATTCGTAGGGCTGTACCATTTCAGGGCTTAACTGTCCCGAGGCCACTAAAATACCCAGAGCAATAGGCAGGTCAAGCCGTGCCCCGCTCTTGGGCAGATCTGCCGGGGCCAGATTGATGGTGATACGCCGCTGAGGAATCTTATAGCCCCCACTGATCAATGCTCCCCGCACCCGGTCCTTGGCCTCTCGCACGGCGGCTTCCGGAAGCCCAATAATGGAGATGCCGGGAAGTCCGCGACTGAGCATCACTTCGACCACCACCTCCGGCGCCTCTATACCGGCAAGTGAACGACTATAGACTGCTGCTAATGACAAGATCTCACCTCTCTGTTCAACCTCTATCCATTTCAAACTGATCCAACCCCATACAATCCGATAGAATGGCCCGCTATGCAAGCGTTGACAGTGAAACAATTGGTTACATTTCATCTCGGCCCCATTGAGCTGAGTGTAGCCGAAGGAGAAACCGCCTCCATTTACGGCCCCTCCGGTAGTGGCAAAACACTGTTACTACGGGCAATTGCCGATCTCGACCCCCATCAGGGAGAGGTCTGGCTCAAGGGTCAGAAACAGTGTGATACCCCGCCCAACCAGTGGCGCAAGGCAGTGGCCTACTGTGCTGCAGAGAGCCAATGGTGGGGAGATCTTGTCACTCACCACTTTCCTTCAGAGCATGATCCAGCCCACTTGAGCTTATGGTTTGAAATGGGTGGCTTTACGTCTGATGTGCTCAACTGGTCTGTTGATCGGCTCTCCAGCGGAGAGAAGCAGCGCCTCTCTATTATTCGTCAACTGGTGCGCCAACCGGAGGTGCTGCTACTGGATGAACCCACCGCAAACCTCGACCCTGACAATGGTCAACGTATTGAAGAGATGATCGCTCACTACCAGCTACATCAGAGAGCTACCGTAATTTGGGTAAGCCATAACCAGCTACAGCTAAACCGTGTCAGTCACCACATTTTCAGAATGGATAACGGCCAGCTTTACCCTGCCGAGAAGAACAGCTAATGGAGCAAAACACCCCTTCACTGGTCATTCTCTCAACCACCGACCTTATGCTCGCCGCACTGCTGATTGTGTTGCTGGCACTGCTCTCACGATTTAACCAAAATGGCCTTGAAAAGCGGATGCTGTTTGCTTCAGTACGCGCCACACTACAACTGCTACTGATCGGTGTCGTACTTCAGACCCTATTTGACCACATCAATCTGTTCTGGATTGCCATGCTCTCTCTACTGATGATACTGCTGGCCGGTCGTGAGGTTGAAGCGAGACAACAGTACCGAATAGAGGGTGGATGGGGCTTTTTCAGTGGTACCTTTGCGATGTTTCTCTCCTCTATGGTGACAACACTGTTTGGACTGCTGGTGATTATTCAATACGATCCTTGGTATCACCCCCAGTATGCGATCCCGCTATTGGGAATGTTACTGGGCAATACCATGAACGGAATCTCCCTTGGAATGGACCGCCTCACCAGCTCTGTCTGGCAACAACGCAAACAGATTGATGCACGGCTTGCACTGGGAGAGCGCGCAGCAGATGCCATTCGTGTTCTGCGCAATGAGGCTATTCGTACCGGAATGATCCCCATCCTCAATGCAATGGCTGCTGCGGGACTGATCAGTCTGCCCGGAATGATGACCGGTCAAATCCTTTCCGGAACGCCCCCCCTGGAGGCGGTGAAGTACCAATTACTGATCCTCTTTTTGATCTCTGCCGGTACCGGTTTCGGGGTGATGGCCGCAATTGCCATCTCCTCCAGAAAGTTTTTTGATGAGCGCGAACGGTTGCGAACAGAGCGTATTTCGCAACGTAATCCGTAAACCTCAGTGGCTGGCATATTTTTTCAGAAAGGAGTCGTAGCCTGCGCGCTTCAGTTGGCTCTGCCGATGCTCAGCACTGGAAAAACTCTGAAATGGACCAACATTGACCCGAAACAGTGAACCTTTGGCACTCTTAACGGTATCAATTTGCACATGCTCAACACCCATTAAAATCAATTCCGCCTTATGTTGCTCTGCGGCATCGCGACGACGAAAGGCCCCCATCTGTATTTGGTAGTTACCCGTCGGCACTGCAGAATGCGCTGCCTTGGTAGGCACCGGCTTGCTCTTTTTGGCTCTCTCCTTTTTATTCACCGGCTTTTTCTTTGGCTGACTCTTCACCGCCTCCTTACGCTCCTCAATACCGATGTACTCTTCATCTGGAAGCATGGAGAAAAAATCAAAGTGGAACTGATCATCACCACTACCAGCCTTTTTCGATACAGCAGGCTGTTTTTTGGTCAGCACCTGAATGGAGCTGGCACTATTTTTCAACCAGTATAGATAACCACTAAAGAGTCCTACAGCCACCACCACCAGCATCAGCAGAGCACCTCCAGAGAGGTAACCTGACTCGGGGCATACGCTGTTTGCTCCTTTCATATCTCCTACATCTCCTGCGGTGCCGAGACCCCAAGAATTTGCAGGCCATTGACAAACACCTGTCGTGCAGCAGAGATTAGCGTAATTCGTGCATTTCTCAACTCTTGATCCTCCACAATAAAATGGTGTGCGTTGTAGTAGGTGTGTAACTCGTGAGCAAGATCACGCAAATAGTGGGCGATCTGGTGTGGTTCACGCTGTAACGCTGCACTCTCCAACAGCTCTGGATAGCGTGCAATCGCCACCATCAACGACTTTTCATGTGGCTCAACCAGTCGTGAAAACTGCTCGATACCCTGTTGCGAGTCCCACACCATCCCCTTGTCACGCAGCTGTCGCAACACGCTGTGAATACGTGCATGAGCATACTGGATGTAATAGACTGGATTTTCTGAAGATTCAGAGCGTGCCAGATCAAGATCAAAGTCCATATGTTGTTCGCTTTTACGCAACACATAGAAGAAACGGGCAGCATCATTTCCCACTTCATCCCGCAACTCACGAAGCGTGACAAAAGAGCCGCTACGGGTCGACATCTGTACCTTCTCTCCACCTCGGTAGAGGGAGGCAAATTGCACCAGCAGTACCTCCAGCGTACTCGCCTCTTCACCCATTGCCGTAAGGGCCGCACGTACCCGAGGTACATAACCGTGATGGTCGGCTCCCCAGATATCCACCATCTTGCCAAAACCGCGCTGTAACTTATTCATATGGTAGGCGATATCTGAGGCAAAATAGGTCTTGAGGCCATTATCACGCACCACAACACGGTCTTTCTCATCCCCATAGGCGGTGGAACGGAACCAGAGCGCACCTTTCTCCTCATAGATATCTCCACTCGCCTGCAACTTTTCAATCGCCCGGTCTACCACTTGAGAGTCCATCAAAGAGCGCTCAGAGAACCACTCATCATAAACCACCCCAAACTCCTCCAGGTCCTGGCGAATATCTCCCAGGATCGCATCCGTAGCCACCTTATGGATGGTGTTGTAATCCTCTGCACCGAGTAACGCTCGTGCCTGTGCAATGATGCCATCGATATGAACCTCTTTATCCCCTGCCGGCTCATCCTCAACAACCCCCTCCATCACTTGGGCAATGGGGTGTAAAAACTGCTCTTGATGCTCGCGATGAAGCGATGCGGCAATATCCCAGATATAATCTCCTCGATAGCCATTGGAGGGGAAGGTTACAGCCTCACCACACAGGTCGAGATAACGCAACCAGACACTCGCTGCCAGTATATCCATCTGCCGACCGGCATCATTGACATAGTATTCACAATGGACCTGATAACCTGCAGCACGTAGTAGATTGGCTGTAGCTGCACCATATGCAGCACCTCGTCCATGCCCCACATGGAGTGGCCCTGTCGGATTGGCCGAGACATACTCCATCAATACCTTTTCACCACTGCCCACCTCACACCTTCCGAAACGCTCCCCCTGCTCCAGTACCGACTCGACCAGATCACTGTAGGCACTCTGTGTCAGGAAGAAGTTGATGAATCCCGGACCTGCAATCTCACATTTCAGCACCTGGCTGTTTTCAGGCAAGGCATCCATCACTAGCTGCGCCAACTCACGAGGATTACGTCGGGCCTGCTTTGACAACACCATTGCCACATTAGTGGCAAAATCACCATGCGCCTGATCACGGGTGCGTTCAATCAAAACAGTGGGAGGCTGCTCCAACTGCAGCGCTCCGGATGTTTGTAGAATATCCAGTGCTGCTGCTACCAGTTGCTGTAGTTGTTGTTTCATAATTGTAAATCTCGATCAGTCAATCGACCTTATTTCAGTCGTACAACTGTTGTTACTGTTATTACTGTCGTACCAGAGGGGCCTCAACCTGCTCTCGTCTCTCTTCACCCAGCAGAAGGGCAATCAACTCCAGCGCAAAATCCATCGCTGTACCCGGCCCCCGAGAGGTGACAACCTTTCCATCAGTCACCACACTCACCCCTTCAATCAACCGTGCCTGCGAAGGTTGCAACACCCCTGGATAGCAAGTGGCCTCTCGCCCCTCAAGCAGCCCCGCATCAGCCAGTACCTTGGGTGCTGCACAAATTGCTGCGGTATAACGCCCTGCAGCAGCCATCTTTTTCAACAGTTGGTGAATGCGTGGGTCTGCATTGAGGTGGTCTGCTCCCGGTAAGCCACCCGGCAGTACCACCATCTCGTACTCTCTCTGCAGCGCCTCATCCAACGTCATATCGGCTAAGTGGACAGTCTTCCGGCTGGCACGAACGGGGCCCGGTTTTAATCCGGCCACCACCACCTCAATCTCGGCCCGTCGCAGCAGATCAATAATGGTGATCGCCTCCAGTTCTTCAAACCCTTCAGCCAGAGGCACCAACACCGAAGGTTGACTCATGATCGCAAGCCCTGTTGATTAACGTGAGACGTGAAGCAGGTGAAGACCTTTCAACATATTGAGTGCCTCATAGAGCATAAAGTCCTTCTCTGCCAAACTATTGATCTCTGACTCTTTGTCTTTAGTCTCTTGCTCATTAGCCTCTTTCTCTGTTGAACTTGTCTCTTTGCTATCTTCACTCTCCTCTTTTTCTTCAGCCTCTTTCTCCTCCGCATCACCACTCAGGTGACCGGTGAGATTACGCTCAGAGACACGGTGGTTGCCCTCTCCTTTCTCTCTCTTCTCCAGCTTCAGATTAGTCAGCTCAATATCAGGCTTCACACCCTCTGCCTGAATGGAGCGACCCGAAGGGGTAAAGTAGCGTGCCGTTGTCAGCTTCAGTGCCGCACCATCACGCATCGGCATAATGGTCTGAACCGAGCCTTTACCAAAGGTCTGCGAACCCATAATCACCGCACGTTTATGGTCTTGCAGTGCGCCCGAAACAATCTCAGAAGCTGAGGCAGAGCCATTATTGACCAATACCACCAGTGGAGCACCGTTCAACAGGTCCTCACCACCCGCTTTAAATTTTTGTGATGAGTCGTCAACACGACCATCGGTATAGACCACCAATCCATCTGTCAGAAAAGCATCCGACACATTAACAGCGGCACTCAATACACCTCCCGGATTATTACGCAGGTCCAGTACCATCCCTTTCAGGTTCTCACCCTCATTCTCATCAATCAGGGTATCGATATTGGCCTCCAGATTCTCTCCGGTATGCATCTGGAACTGGCTGATACGCACATAGCCAAAACCATCCTCCAACATCCGACTCTTTACACTGCGAATACGAATCACGTCACGGATAATCGTTACCGTTAACGCCTGGTCCTCTCCCTTGCGTACCACCGTTAACTTAATTTTGGTCCCTACCTTGCCGCGCATCATCTTCACCGCATCATTGAGTGTCATCCCCTGTACCGCAGTACCATCAATACGGATAATCAGGTCACCTGCCTGCATTCCTGCACGCGATGCCGGAGTATCATCAATCGGGGAGATCACCTTCACAAAACCATCTTCCATTCCCACTTCAATACCGAGTCCACCAAACTCCCCCTTGGTGCTCACTTGCAGCTCGTTATGTGCCTCCGGTAACAGATAGGCTGAATGAGGGTCGAGGCTACTCACCATCCCCTGAATGGCGCTATTGAGCAGATCCTTGCCTTCAACATCTTCTACATACTTCTTTTTGATCTCACTATAGACCTGACTGAATGCTCTCAGCTCATCCAGAGGCAGAGGAATTGCCTGCCCCTCCTCCTGTTTAGCAAAAACAGTGCGTTCCACAGCCAGAGAGAGACCGAGCAGCAGCCCGATCAATAGAATCATTACATCACGCATTTTGGTTTTCATCTGAATCCCTACACCTAATCGTTTTAGAACTTATAAGACACCTGAGCGGTGTGTTGCACTACACTCTTGCGATTCTACAGGAAAAATTGCACCCAGTATGACCGATTGATTGGCCCCGGTGACCGAAGGAATATTTCCATGCAGTCTGTGCAAAGTTTGGCGTGCCAACCAGGCAAAGGCCATCGCCTCAACCCAATCCGGGTCTGCTCCAATCGCTTCGGTGGTATTTACATTCCAGCCAGGAAGATAGTGGTTAACTCTCTGTAATAAAAAGCCATTATGAGCACCACCCCCACAGACCCAACACGCTTTGGTAGTACCACTATAGTGCCTTAAGGCATCCGCAATGGTAACTGCGGTTAACTCAGTCAATGTAGCCGCGACATCATACGGAGAGAGCCTCTGCTGATGCTCACCTCGTGAGAAGGAGAGTGCTTCCAGCATCTCACTGACCCAAGCTGCATTAAAACGTTCACGCCCGGTACTCTTGGGAGGGGGTTGTGAGAAAAAAGGGTCCGATAACATCTGCTCTAATAGTGGCTGATAAACCACTCCCCGGCTGGCTAACTTACCGCCCCGGTCCATCGGTTCACCCCATTGTGCCAAAGCCCAACCATCGATCAGCACATTACCGGGACCGGTATCAAAGCCGATTACAGCCTCTTCTCCGCTCTCTGGAAGTAGCGTCACATTCGCCATTCCACCCACGTTGAGTACCACTCCGCCCCGGTCATGCAATAACCAGTGATGGTAAGCCGGAACCAGCGGTGCCCCCTGCCCCCCAACAGCGAGATCTCTTCGACGAAAATCAGCCACCGTGGTAATGCCACTGCGCTGAGCAATCACGTTGGGGTCTCCAATCTGCAGGGTAAACGGGGTCACTGCTTCAGGCTCATGTCGCACAGTCTGCCCATGGCTGCCAATGGCCACAATTTCACAAGCCTCAAGACCCGCCTGCTCAACCACCTGACAGGCTGCTTCAGCAAACAGCTCCGCCAACTCAACATCCAGTTGACCCAAACGCTCAATCTCATTCTCACCCTGCTGACAGAGAGCCAAAATACGCTGTTTAACCGGCTCAGTGATCGGCAGTGCCACTGCCGCACAACATCGGGGGGGGAAGGAGGCAAAATCGACTACAACGGCATCTATTCCGTCCAAACTGGTTCCAGACATTAAGCCCACCCAATATTCAGCCACCGACTGTGCCTCTGTTGATGATACATTGGATGCCATTCAAAAATGGTTCTCATCACTCAGTCTGTAAGGCAGTTTAATGACCATCTCCATCCCCTGGTGCAAACCCTCACTGTTCGCTGTCAAACTTCCACCAATACTGTTCACAAAATTTGCTGCCGAATGCAGACCATAACCACTGCCTTGTAACTTGGTTGTGTAGCGTGGCTTGAACAGACGCTCCATCGCCTCAGGGGCATGACCACAGCCATTATCACCAATCAACATCATTAAAAACCCACTTTCATCCGATGGCTCCATCGAGAGGGTAATCTCCCCCTTTAGCTCTGCGTTGCTATGAAGCTCCTCGCTAATTGCTTCAACGCTGTTCTTCAACAGGTTCAGCAGCTGCTGCATCAGAGGATTTCGAGGAAGAAACAGCTCCTGTTGTGCCGGAGGCAACCTCATTGTTATCTGGAATCGAATCGTTCCGATACGATCTCCCAGCAAGTGCAAGGTATCATCCACCATCAACTGCAGATTAAATTCACTGGCATGCTGGGTAACACTGGTTTTACTCTTCTGTATGGTAATGATTTCGCGAATATGGTGAATTGTTGACTCCAGTTTTGCCAATGCACCCTGTCCACCTCGCTCGACCTCTCCCGCAACCTTCCCTAACATCTGTGCTGACTGGGTCAACAACAGAGTTGTGTCTGCCAGTTTCTCTTGAAGCTGGGGTGCCGCAGTCTCTTCTGCTTTTATCGTACTCAGCTGTTGTGCAAAATCGCTTTGTGCCTGTTGAAGCTGGGTGACTAACTTACCCACATTAGCCAGCTGGGAGAGGTTACCGTTCATCCCGGTGACTGCATTGCCGATATTGTGAATGACCGAAGCGCCTAAATCTGCGATCCCTGCCTGAAAGGCTACATACTGCTCTTTCTGTTCGGCTCGAATACGCTCTCGCAGGTCATTCACCACCAGCACCGCACCCACCGCTTCACCCCCAATACTATTCAATGCAGTGCTACTGACCTGTACCGGTATTTTTTTCCCACTCTGATGGTTCAAGGTACACTGCCGGGTGACCACCTGTCCTTCCAGCAGTTGTCCAAAGTGACTCTGCTCAAACAGTAGCTGCTGGCGCCGATTCGTATGCTCATTCAGTAACAGTATTATCCACTGCTCCTGTTGCAGCTTGATTGGAACCAAGCCTACTTCAACTTGCTTAACCTGCTTCTCCCGAGTATAGAGTGAGAACGTACGCTCACTCCCCATCTTAAGTAATTTCGGATCTCTATAGTAGGCTCTAACCATCTCAGCATGACTCTGTCGAAAGTCCGGTGGGATCAGCTGTTCAAATGACTCCCCGACCAACTGCTCGGCACTCCAATCCGACAACCACTCCATCTGACTATTCATTGCCACAACACGGCCATGAGGGTCAACCACCATCGAAGCAATTTGTGTCTCCTCACACAACGCCTCCAGCGCACTCTGATCCTGAATCAAATTGTGGAGCTGATCAACCACACTCAACAAGCTATCCAACGCTCCTAAATCATTGGCACCTTCCAGAAACTCTTTCCAGTCCCTGCCAACCATTTGCTCACTGCTAAAGCCGGATAACCCCAACCACTTGGGGTTTACCCGCTCAATCTTACCTGCCAGGTCAGTTACAATGAGTCCCTGATCCATAGAACCCAAAATCTGATCCATCTCACTGTATTGCGCAGAAAGCTTCTCGGCATTCTCCTTGAGCATCAGGATTGAACCATTGATCCCCTGTTTCAATTGGTCCAGATCTCCTTGGAAGGCCTCTTCAATCGTGCAGCTATAGTCACCTACAGCAACACCATGGCTGACCCGAATAGCGCCCTGGATGGCTTGCTGTTGTAGCTGAAACAGCTCGTTCAACGCGGTTCCCATCCGTCCGATCTCATCCTTACTCTCTATCTCAATACGGATGGACAGATCTCCACTCTCACGGATACGGTCAATAGTTACAACACTCTGTTGAATTCTGCGATGTAAATGGTGCCCCAAATAGAGTGCAACCAGTGCTGACATAAGAATAATCAACAGCTTTGTAGAAAAATCGAAAAGATAACTCCAGCGGGCGTTGCGCGACTCTATCTCTACCTGATCTCTCAAACTGCTTTGAATAATCTCTGTCGCCTGCTTGAGCCGTTCAATACGAAGCGTTGCACTCTGAAACCAGCCATTTGAATCAACACCGGAGTGGAGAATCTGCTGGTCCAGCACCTCCAAAGCCTCCAGAGCAGATGAGTCATCTACCTGTACCATCTGATCAATCTCAGCTGACGAAACACCTGATTTCAGCATCGAAACAACCTTCTCCACTTTTTTCTGATAGTCATCCAATGTCTCTTCAACTTTAGAGAGTGCCTCCAGCTCAACCTCGGTGACACCTTCCAGTTTCCAGTAGGAGTCGATGATGCTTTGTGCCTGCTGGTGTAGTTGAGCGATCTCTGCTTCCAACAAGGTATCACTACGGAGCACCCTGTTTTTGAACAGATGGATCATCCCTCCATAGCCTATTAATGCACGTAACCGACTCATCACCTCCAGCTTCTCCATGCGCACCAGAAAGAGCTCCCGGTAATGCGAAACCTCGTCAATAACGGCCCCCTCCATCAACTGGTTCAGAGTATTGCGCTGTTTCTGTGTCGCATTACGCATGAAGCTTCGAAGGTGGTTCTCCTGGTCCTGAATCAGAAAGTTGGCCTCTGCCGTCAAACGGGGAGCCAGCTCACCCATGGAAAATATTCGAGTCAATACTGCCCGCTCTTGTCCCGCCCGCTCTTTAATCCACAAGAGTGCTGAAACCACACGAAGCTGTCGCTCCATATCCCCATCACGCACCTTTTGAATCACCTCTTGAACCAGATGAAGTCCATTACTGTTGATAAATGAGTAGTAATCATAGACCTCCATTGCTTGACGTGTCCCTGAATCGGCTTGATCCAATTGCTGGCGAACCGTGCTTAAACGGGAGAGCGCAAGATCAAAGTCTGACAAAATTTGTTGGACAGTTGGGTCCTTGATTGACAGCTCCAACTGCTTTTGGATCGAGTGAAAACGATCTCTCTGTAGATCAATTTTTTCACGATAATTCAACAGTACACGATTTATTTCTACCCGCTCACCACTCAACATTGCGATACTGAGCCCACGCTCAATCGCCAACGAGTAGATCAAATCACCCAACTCTGTGATCCAGTTGACCACCTCGATAGAGATCACCACCTCTTCCAGGTCACGGCTCTCACGCTGTAGATTATCCACCAGTACAGCACCCAGTGAGACCAAGGGGATAAAGAGCATCAAACCAACCTTCACCGAGATCGTGAGATTATTGATGATGTTCAGGAGTTTTCTTATCATGCCGGCAAAGTAAACATCAACCTGTGCCAGAGATCACTGACCTGCTTACGTTCTGTCACAAATTCCTCATCATTGACAACGGCCTTACGATTCTCCAGAAAGAGATGATAGGCTCGGCGACGGTAACCCAAGTAGTGTTGTTTCAATAGAGTGGCTTCGCCAGCTTCTAACCGTTGCTCCAGTGCCAACTGCTCCAGCAGACGGATATTGTCACTCCACTGCAGCAGGCCCGGGTATTGGTGCGCCCAACGTAATACCAGAAACTGCACTATAAATTCGATATCAACAATACCCCCCTCCATCTGTTTGAGATGAATCTCTCCTTCTCTGCAGTGGCCCAACGATTCGCGCATCTTTTCTCGCATCTCACACACATCACTGCGTAACTTCTCTGCATCACGTTGTTTGGAGAGTATCTCACGGCGCACCTGCTCAAACTGCTCCGTCGCCTCTCTGCCACCAAATACCACACGGGCACGTACCAGTGCCTGGTGCTCCCAGGTCCATGCCTCCTCCTGTTGATAGCTACGAAAACCCTGAAGGTCCGCAACCAACAGTCCTGAGTTTCCATTGGGGCGCAGACGAGAGTCAATTTCATAGAGTCGCCCACTGAGTGTCCGTGTACTCATCAGATGGATCATCCGCTGTCCAAGACGAATATAGAACTCCCTGCGACTCACCGGTGCCTGCTTGCGGCTGAATGGTGCATCCGGGTCACCATTATGGAGAAAGACAAGATCAAGATCTGAGCCATAACCCAACTCTAACCCTCCCATCTTGCCATAACCAATCACCACAAAACCGGGTTCACCCGTCTGTTCAGAACGTTTTCTTGGTTGCCCCAAACGGTGGGTAATCTCCTGCCAGGAGAGACGAAAAGTGTGATCCACCAATGCCTCTGCAACCCAGGTGAGTGCATCACTCACTTTCATCACCGGCAGTTGGTCCAGCACATCGGCAGCAGCCACCTTTAACAAATTGCGGCGTTGAAACTGGCGCATCAACTCCATCTGCTGTTCAAGATCATCCTCCTCTGCACGCTTTGCCACCAACTGCAACTCTGCCAGCAATGAATCCACACCACTCGGCATGGTAATGTTGCGGCTATCCATCAAATCTTCCAGCAGCATCGGCATCTGCGCCAACTGATCTGCAATCCACCCACTTCGCTGCAGCAGCGTCAACAGATGATCCAGTGCATGGCCATTCTCTGCCAACAAGGAGAAGTAGACAGAGCGACGACCAATCGCCTCAATCAGCCGTACCCCCCGTAACAGGCTCTGGTCCGGTTCCGCTTGCTGACTGGCTGACTCAATCAGCAGAGGCATCAGTCGATCCAATCGGACACGCCCCTCTCGGCTCATCGACTGAATCGAAGAAACCTCTAACAGCTGTTGAAGTGTCTCAAATACTCTCTGTTGATCTTCAAAACCCTCAACAACAACACTACATTCATCATCACTCAGCCCCTCCCAGAGCTGCTGTGCAACAGATGCACTCTCCGTCTCTTCATCGAGAGCAAAGAGCTGCTCAAACTGCAACTCCACCTGTCTGCGGTGCTCATCCAGCTGCGCCTTGAAGAGGTCCCATGCGCCATAGCCCATCGACTCTGCAAGCAGTTGTCGTTGTTCATATTGGGCAGGAAGGCGCTGTGTCTGGCGATCCTCATACTCCTGAATCCGGTGCTCCGTATTGCGCAGAAAGAGATAGGCCTCTGTCAGCTTTTGATGCTGTTGCCCGGTCAACTCCCCACGCTGTTTCAGCAGTGGCAGTACACGCAACAGAGGGCGAATCTGTAACTCCGGTTCTGCACCACCACGCACCAACTGAAAAGCCTGACCGATAAATTCAATCTCACGAATACCGCCCGGCCCCAGTTTGACATCATCAGACATCCCCTTCTTGCGCACCTGCCGTGCAATCATCTGCTTCATCTCACGCAGTGACTCAAAGGCGCTATAGTCAAAGTAGCGACGATAGATAAAGGGACGCAAAATCGAAAGCAACTGCTCTCCGGCAGCACTATCACCAGCAACCACCCGCCCCTTGATCCAGGCGTAACGCTCCCAGCTACGCCCATGAATCTGATAGTAGTCCTCCATTGCATCAAATGAGGATGCCAGCGCACCACTCTCACCAAAGGGGCGCAGTCGCATATCTACACGAAACACAAAACCATCTGCACGGTTGGCACCAATGGCACGAATCAAGCGCCGTCCCAGATTGGTGAAAAATTCATAATTACTGATCCAGGGCTTCACCCCTCGGGTCTCCCCCTCTTCAGGGTAAGCGAAGATCAGATCAATATCAGAAGAGAAGTTGAGCTCTCGCGCCCCCAACTTACCCATCGCAACCACCACCATCTGCTGCGGTTTTCTACTCTGTTCCCCTTTGGGGGTTCCCTCTTCCCGACACTGCCATCGATAGAGTAGATCCAGCGTTTCAGAGAGTGTTACGTCAGCCAGCGCTGAGAGTTCTGCAACCGTCGTATGGTAATCACCCCATCCTGCAAGGTCTCGTAGCGCAATACGCACCATCTCTTGCCGTCTGAAACTGCGCAAAATTGTGGCCAATTCTGAATCACTGTTGACCCCTTTCAAGCGGCTGCTCAGGATCTGACGGTAGCTGGCCTCAGTGGTAACTTGCTGTAATCGCTCCTCCTCGATCAGACGATCCAGGAGCGACGCATCCTGCTGGCAACTCTGCTCGATAAAGGGGCTGAACCTGAAGAGTGCCTCAATTTCAGCACGTTTTAGCATCTACTTTGCCCAGGCTAGCTGCTGATTCTGCCGAGTTAAAAGCGCCCTGCGCAGTGCAATCGTAGACTGATAGAAGTGTTTGCGCTCATCGGTTGTCACCTTGCGCTTCTGCGGCAGAGCCACCTTCATCGCATCTCGGTACTCACCATCTTCACGAAACTCATAGTGGAGATGTGGGCCGGTTGAGAGTCCGGTACTCCCTACATAACCGATCACCTGACCCTGTTGGACAGGGGTTCCCGGTTTCAAACCACGCGCAAAGCGAGACAGATGTGCGTAAACCGTGGTGTATTTTCCACCCTGGTGTGCCAGAAAGATCACATTGCCATAACCACTCTGCTGTTCTCGTATCTCTACCACACCATCCGCCGTTGCCATTACCCGCGTACCCGTCTTGGCCTTAAAGTCTGTGCCCCGATGAGGTCGATAGGTCTTTAACACCGGATGGTAACGACTCAAGGTAAAGTGTGAACTCACCTTGGCATTTTTCAATGGAGTCCTCGAAAAGTCAGTTCCCACCGGCTCCCCCCTGCCACTATAAAAGCGGGTAACTCCTCGGCGATCCGTATGGCGAATGAGCTTTACCGGAGAGCCACGACGCTCCAGCTCGGCGGCCAGTACCGTGCCACGCTCCAGTGTCCCATCCTTTCCAGGCTGAATAATCGCAGTAAAACGGTCTCCTCTGCGTAGATCTCTACGAAAATTAACCTGTTCTGCAAACAGTGACTCCAGACGCTGCACTTGACCCGAAGGGATACCTGCAGAGCGCGCTGACTGAGAAAAGGTTCTGTTGATTTTACCCGTTTTAACAACCCAGTTACGACCACCCGCCCTCTTGGAGGATTGAGTTTTAGTAAGTTTCGTGCCGCTCTTGACCACCTGAGCTGTAGAAGCCCTGTTGATGGTCTGTGCTGTGGGAGCCACGGCAACGGCTAACTGTTTTTTGTTACGCTGAGGGGGCTGGCTTACCGTCTGCTTGATCTTGCGCTCTTGTTTGAGCAGAAAACCATTGAACTTAGAGACGTTGTGAAGCCCACAGCCACTCACCAGCGCGCCCATAACCGTTATTAAGGCTACAGTCCTCAGTTTACCCCGCAATTGTAGTCGAGTATTTTTTCCCGCCGACAAGAGTGCTCTCCGTCAATCTGCTTCAAATTACCGCTTCAAATCATATATGGGTAGCTCTGAACAGGCCATGCACAATTGCCTCACGCCCATAGCGCCCATAGAATCTGCATAGTGTACCATGTAACCGATTGAACGCTATACAACAGATCTGTAATTCGCTCGCAGAACGGCTACAGACACGGCTCCACCGTTGAGGGTGGCTACCCGGAACTGAGCTGCAGCTCTTTAATCTTTCGGGTTAAGGTATTGCGCCCCCACCCCAATAGACGTGCTGCCTCCTGACGTTTACCTGCGGTATGCTCCAAGGCTGCATTGATCAAGATACGCTCCATGGTGGGCACCACCTGATCCAGTAACCCTTCTTCTTGATTGTTCAGGTGGCTGCGAATCCACTGCTCCAGTGACTTCTCCCACCCATCACCTGCAGAGCTCTGCTCTGAGCGTAACTCAATCGGTAGATCTTCTATCCGTACCTTACGGCTCGGTGCCATCACGGTAATCCAGCGGCAAGTGTTCTCCAGTTGTCGCACATTCCCCTTCCACTCCAGCCGTGACATGTAGTGTACGGTCTCTGCCAACAGCTCTTTCTCCTCCACCTCCAGCTCTTTTGCCGCGAGCCGTAAAAAGTGGTTTGCCAGCAATGCAATATCTTCACGCCGTTCTCGCAGTACCGGTACATGGACACGAATGACGTTGAGTCGATGGTAGAGATCTTCACGAAAATCTCCTGCCTGAACGGCCGCCTCCAGATTCTGGTGTGTTGCCGCAATAATGCGCACATCGACCTTCACCGGAGCATGGCCACCCACCTGATAAAACTCCCCTTCAGAGAGAACACGCAGTAGATGCGTCTGTGTCTCCAGGGGCATATCTCCAATCTCATCCAGAAACAGGGTACCACCATCGGCCTGCTGGAATCGCCCTTGACGCACCCCGGTCGCCCCGGTAAACGAGCCTTTCTCATGACCAAACAGCTCTGAATCCATCAAGTCTCTCGGTATAGCTGCCATATTCAGTGCAATAAAGGGGTGGGTTGCCCGTGGACTGTGACGATGCAGCGCCTGTGCTACCCGCTCTTTTCCTGTACCGGACTCTCCGTTGATCAACACGGTCATATTGGAGTGGGCCAAACGACCAATGGCCCGAAATACCTCCTGCATCGCAGGAGACTCACCGATAATTCCGGTAGAGCCTTCTACCTGTTTTGAACTGCGGCTCTCGGCCCGCTTGCTCCTCACCTGTTCAACCGCACGTTGAACCAGGCTCAACGCCTCATCAATATCAAACGGCTTGGGCAGATACTCAAAGGCTCCACTCTCATAGGCAGAGACGGCACTATCCATGTCAGAGTGGGCGGTCATGATGATCACCGGCAGATCAGGGCACTGCTCACCAATCTCACGCAATAACTGCAAACCATCGATTCCCGGCATCCGTATATCACTGACAATCACGTCTGGCGCCTGTCTTTTCAGCTTTTCCAGGATTTCACTACCATCACTGAAGGCGACAACCTCCATACCGCCTTTCTGTAGCGCCCTCTCTAACACCCATCGAATAGAGCGGTCATCATCGATCACCCAAACCGTCCCTTTCAACTCTCTATTTTCAGTCACTTGGTACTCTCCAGTGGTATGAGCAGGGTGAAAACAGTCTCTCCGGGGCGAGACTCACACTCAATCACCCCCCCCTGTCGGTGGATGATCGATTGAGCAATGGAGAGCCCCAACCCTGTACCATCCGGACGCCCCGTCACCATCGGTAGAAACAGCGTATTCTGCAACTCTGCCGAGATACCCGGACCATCATCTTCAATCTCCAGACTACAGACCAGTCGGTGACGCTGAGTCCCAATGGTCACTTGTCTGCGTATACGACTTCGCAACCGGATCTGCCCGCGCCCCTGCAGAACCTGTGCCGCATTTTTCACAATATTGAGCAGTGCCTGAATCATCAGCCCGCCATCTGCGGCAAAGCTGGGAATACTGGGGTCATAATCCCGCACAATGGTTAACTCGCCTGTCGTGGCCTCAGCCAATACCAGAGTACGAACCCGCTCCAGCACCTCATGGATATTGGTCTCCTCCATTTGAGGCAAGCGGTTTGGCCCCAACATCCGATCCAACAAGGTCTGCAGACGATCTGCCTCACCGATGATGATGTCGGTATACTCCTTGAGTGATTCATCCTCCAGCTCACTCTCCAGCAGCTGTGCTGCACCACGCAATCCACCCAGTGGGTTTTTAATCTCATGAGCAAGACCACGTACCAGATCGTTTGAGGCACGTGACTGTGTCAGTAGGTGCTCTTCATGTTTAATTCTCAGGTGCTGATCAACTCGCTGCAGTTCAATCAACACAAACTTTCCATCCAATGGGATCAGTGAGCAGTCGACAATAGAGTGCTCACCACCCAGCAGGTGTAGCTCAATTTCTCGCTCGGTATAGGGGAAATCGGTCTCAAATACCCGCTGCAGCCCCTTCTCCATATCGCAACGCAGACACGCGATTCGGTCAAATACCTGCTGCAGCGCCTTGTTGGCACTCACTCCGATAAGCACCTCTGCCGCCGGATTGAGATAGTGAACCTGCTTGTTACGGTCCACCACAAAGTGAGCCACACTGGTCTGCTCCAGAACCAGATTGCGTAGTACGGTATTTTGGGCCTCATCCTTCATCTCTGTTCACTTTGCAATCACTATACCAAGACCCCAAAGAATGATAAAAATCATATTATTCAGTTAAAATACAGTGTGTTATAAAAATACAACTTCAATAATCAGCTCTCACACAGTGTACGCTCTCCCACCTTACGCACTATTATAGTGCAATAAAAAAGCCCCCCCTGAAAACAGGGGAGGCTTTTTCAGGCAAAAGAGCCTCTGCGACTAAACGCTATAGTACATATCAAACTCAACGGGGTGGGTCGTCATACGCAGACGAGTCACCTCTTCCATCTTCAGATCAATATAGCTATCGATGAAGTCATTGGTAAACACACCGCCCTGCATCAGGAATTCACGATCTGCATCCAACTCTTCCAACGCCTGATCAAAGGAGTGGCAGACCTGTGGAATCGCATTAGCCTCTTCCGCCGGGAGGTCATACAGATCCTTGTCCATCGCCTCACCCGGATCAATCTTGTTCTTGATACCGTCAAGGCCCGCCATCAACATGGCAGAGAACGCAAGGTATGGATTTGCTGTTGGATCTGGGAAACGAACCTCAATACGCATCGCCTTCGGTGTTGGAACAAATGGGATACGGATTGAAGCAGAACGGTTACGGGCAGAGTAGGCCAGCATTACCGGAGCCTCAAAGCCAGGAACCAGACGCTTGTAAGAGTTCGTCGAAGCATTCGTGAATGCATTCAGCGCACGGGCATGTTTGATAATACCACCAATGTAGTAGAGCGCTTCCTGAGAGAGGCCACCATACTTGTTACCGGAGAAGATGTTCTTGCCCTTCTTGGCAATCGACTGGTGAACATGCATACCGGTACCGTTATCACCAACAATTGGCTTCGGCATAAAGGTCGCGGTCTTGCCATAGGCATGCGCCACATTATGGATGACATACTTAAGGATCTGCACCTCATCACTCTTTTTAACCAAAGTGTTGAATGCGGTCGCGATCTCATTCTGGTTCGCTGTTGCTACTTCATGGTGGTGCGCTTCAATGGTCAGTCCCATATCTTCCATCACCAGACACATCGCAGTACGGATGTCCTGAGTAGAGTCTACCGGAGGAACCGGGAAGTAACCGCCCTTAACCCCCGGACGGTGACCCATGTTACCGCCTTCGTATACTTTTTCTGTATTCCAGGAGGCCTCTTCAGAGTCCACCTTGCAGAAAGAGCCGCTCATGTCTGCGCCCCAACGGACATCATCAAACAGGAAGAACTCTGGCTCTGGACCAAAGTACGCTGTATCACCGATACCGGTAGACTTGAGGTAGGCCTCTGCACGTGCTGCAACAGAACGTGGATCGCGCTCGTAGCCTTCCATTGTGGCTGGCTCTACGATATTACAACGAATAATTACCGTTGGCTCTTCATAGAATGGGTCTAGCAGTGCTGTATCCGCATCTGGCATCAGAATCATGTCAGACTCATTGATCCCCTTCCAGCCTTCGATGGAAGAACCATCAAACATCTTGCCTGCTTTAAAGAAGCCGGCACTGACTTCTGTTGAAGGAATAGTTACGTGCTGCTCCTTGCCCTTGGTATCCGTAAAACGGAGATCAACAAACTTGGAGTTGCTCTCCTTGATGAGCTTGAGTACTTTCTGAGACATGAATGGCTCCCTGATTCAAAAAAAAATATAGACCCCCCACAGCCCTGTGAGTCGGCCCCTGAAAAAAACGGATAACGATTGTAGCAGTGCCACAATTCACATCCTGAGATTTGTGCACGATTATATAGCATAAACCATGCCCACTACATAACCTTATGATTACAATAATTAAAAATTAATCCCCTTAAAAATAGACAGACTAATTGCACCATTTATGTGCGGTATTTTTTCAAAACGCACCGTTTTGGTGCCTTCAGATGCCGACGCGGTTCTAGATGGTTATCCGAGAATAGAAGTCGTAGCGAGGGGAAGCTGATTTGAGACAGATTTTGTCATCATTTGAGGCGAATAGTTCCACTATTTAACGAAAAGGATGAGGAAATATGGACAAATTCAGCTTTTCCGCAGTAGGCTCTCTATTCTCGGACAGCCACCTAGGTGGCTGCCAACGCATCAATGTCACCAATCGATGAAAATAGTTTGGCTTCCACTATTTCATTGAGAACGGAATCCCGAGGTAATCGGATAGCGCCTGTCACGTCCAAAGGCACGGATGGTAATTCTTACTCCGGGGGGGGCCTGACGCCGTTTGTACTCATTACCATCCACCATACGCGCAACCCGCTGTACCACGGCCTCTTCAAACCCTGCGGCAACAATCTCCTCAACACACTGTTGCTGCTCAATGTAGCGCTCTAAAATGGGGTCAAGAATTTCATAGGGTGGCAGTGAATCTGAATCTTTCTGCTCAGGTGCCAACTCGGCTGAGGGGGGACGATCAATGGCCCGTCGCGGTATCACCTCTGCTTCTCCCGCCTCCACTGCGGCACGATTTCTCCACTCTGACAGCCGATAGACCAACAGCTTCGAGAGGTCTTTAAGGGGGGCAAAACCACCGGCCATATCCCCATAAAGGGTTGCATAACCGACCGACATCTCACTCTTGTTTCCGGTGGTCAGCAGCATGCGATTCTTTTTGTTGGCAATCGCCATCAAGATTACCCCCCGACAACGGGCCTGAATATTCTCCTCTGTACTGTCCACGGCTGTTCCTGCAAACTCATCCGTCAATGTTTCGAGAAAGGCATCAAAGCTCTGTTTAATCGGAATCACACGAAACTCTACTCCCAGACGCTCTGCCTCCTGACGCGCGTCCTCCACACTCATCTGTGCAGTATAGAGTGATGGCATCGACACCCCCTCTACCCTGCTTGCACCAAGCGCATCCACCGCAATCGCCAGAGTGAGCGCTGAGTCGATACCACCCGAAAGCCCCAGAATGACTCCAGGGAAACCATTTTTATCAACATAATCACGGGTCGCCAACACCAACGCCTGATAGATCTCGGCCTCAACTTCAGCTTCGACTTTAACTTCACTCTTATCCTCTGCGGCTATAGTTGCTACTGAGGCTGTAGTTACTTCTGACGATGAATGGTGGTCATAAAAATAGAGGCCCTCCTCAAAATAACGACCCTGTAGCCTACTCTCTCCATCGGCCCCTATCACAAAGGAGCCACCATCAAAAATCAGCTCATCCTGCCCTCCGACCTGATTAACGTAGACCACCGGTAGACCACACTCTGCCACCCGCTGCCGGATCGTCGCTTCACGCTCTCCACGCTTACCTGCATGGTAGGGTGAGGCATTGAGATTGAGTATTACGGTTGCGCCCATCGCCTTGGCCTGTGCCATCACGGGGGGGTGCCACAAATCTTCACAAATGGTTAGTGCAAACCGCTCAGCCCCCAGAATAAAGAGCTGAGGTTGGTAACCCGGCATAAAGTAACGCTTCTCATCAAACACCCCATAATTGGGAAGCTCTTGTTTGTGGTAACTCAGCACAAGCTCACCCCCCTGAAGCAGAGATGCGGCATTATAGAGTCTTCCATGGTCGTCAACCTGAGGGTGTCCCACGACCAGGCTGATCTGTGAAGAGGCTTGCGCCAACTGTTGTAATGCCTCATCCACCTGCCCCAGAAAACCGGGTCGAAGCAGCAGATCTTCAGGAGGATAACCGGTCAGCGAGAGTTCAGGAAAGAGGATCAGGTCTGCCTGACTTGCTTCTGCCTGGCGGGCAAACGCCACCATCTTCTCCAAATTCTCCTGGAGAGCCCCTACGTGGGGATTAATCTGGGCAAGGGCTATTCGACACATAACATAAGCTTATTATAGACTTAAAACAGCAGAAGGCAGACAGTATAGCGGTGAAGTCGTACAGTTTCGAGCCTCAGCCGTATCTTCAACAAACCTCTACAAATTCTGAATACTGTGAACCATTCGCACCAAATCCATTGGTTTTGCAAAGATCTCATCTGCCCCCAAATCAGAGGCAATCTCCAGAAAATCCCTAGAGGCCGAGATTGCAAAAATAGGCAACGTTGAAAACTGACCTCTCACCTCTGTAATGGTCTCTAACCCCTCTTTTCCATCCATTAACAGGTCCGTAATCAGAAGATCCGCCTCCTCGGCAACCAGTGTCTCCAGCACATGGAGACCATTTTCAAGCTCAATAACCTCTGAGGCGTGCGGTCTGAGAGTCGTCGTGAGTAGTAAACGAACGCTCTCATCATCATCCACAATCAATATCTTCGGTCTATCCATTATTACTGTTGATTACACTGAGTTATAAATTAAGAATAACAGTAACATATCAGCGATGCTATTCAATAGCTGAAAGCAGATGTTTGCATTACCGTAACAGCAGTTTACTCTCACCCTGTTGCATACCCTGCTCTACAATACGCCATACTCTTGATCGGTCATAAATATTTCCTCTGCATTTTCCGGTCCCCCTTTTTTCTAATGTAACAATGCGAG